>ERZ827458.231-NODE-231-length-97630-cov-20.409746_pt1 | contig 97630 bp, 96 predicted proteins | sample MGYA00519706_ERZ827458 | MGnify/ENA primary metagenome ERZ827458 (study PRJEB31778, sample SAMEA3449309) | human gut metagenome | biome: human gut; feature: human-associated habitat; material: faeces | place: United Kingdom | collected 2010/2012 ... | reverse complement strand
CACCAGAAAAAGTTGAAATCGAAGTAAAATATAAAATTGCTGTGACTGTTATGGAGCTACGGTTTTGGTTAAAAGATTGTGAGTTACCAATATAATCATGTGGTGCTTTGGAAACCGGTGGAATAGTAGGAAACATTTTTAGAATAAAGAAAGATAGAAGGCGAGTAGCAGATGGTGTCTGCTGCTCACTTTTCGTTTATTGGGACATGTCGCAATACGACTTTTGAAGTGTTGTATTGCAATCTGTTTTCGGGTATTTCTCGTTGGTATCATTACCATAAAAGCGAGGTGAATTCCATGAAAGCAGAGAAGAAGGAAATCAATATACAGATCGGAAAAAGGTTGCAAACCGCCAGAGAAAACAGTGGATATACGCAGGAAGTTTTTGCATAGACGCTGGATGTAGGGGTAGAGCATTATCGCAAAATCGAAAGTGGTGTCTATGGCTTACAGCCAGAGAAAATGCTGATCTTGTATGAGAAGTACAGGATTGAGCCGACTTATCTGGTTACGGGGGATACAAATCATAAGGTTGATATTGAACTGTTCCTTGCAAACTGCAGCAGTGAGGAACGGGATGCATTTATAGACCGTATGCTTGCGTATATGAGAAAGCTGATGACAGGCCGTTAAAGCAGCACAGTCTCCGGGATGCATAATTGATAAATATGTTTTGAGAAGAAGACGATATATGAGGGTAGCAATCTGCGATGATAATCAGCAGGACATTGAAAGGATCAGACGCTATACACTGCGTATAATCGACTATGCGGTGGAGTATGTGTTTTATACCAGACCGGAAGAATTATTGAGGGAATGTGCAGATGCGGAGCAAAAGCCAGATATGTACATTCTTGATATTGAGATGCCTGGAATGGACGGACTGGCGGTGGCAAAACAGATCCGTGAGACAGATTCCAAGGCATTACTGGTGTTTCTTACCAGCTATACCAAATACATGCCAAGTGTATTTGAAGTTGTCACATTTGATTTTATTCCAAAACCAATCTCAGAAGAAAGGCTCCGTATACAAGGTATCAATTTCAAAGAATGCTTTATGTATATGGAACCGGAATGACAGGACAGAATCCTTTTGAAAATGATGAGGAAGTTGAGATTACAGCGGATATAGACAGTGCAACCCATACATCTTTTTATGTGAATGGGCAGAAAGCGTTTACTGCAATTACGGGTATGTCATATCTACCATCTGAGATTAGAACTTTTGGAACAGTACAACAACCATTTAAAACTAGGGGATCAATACCATATGATCCACAGACGAATAGTATCACGATTGGAATTGGAAGCAGGTTTGATCTGGGAAATGGATATAGTGTGACGGTACAGGAAGATTGTGTCTGGGGTGAGGGCTATGGAAAGGGAAGCCTGGCGGATGATGAAAGATAGCCTTACCTCTCCGCTGCTCACCGCTGAATGGGAAAACACTCTGACGCAGATCGCAAAGGGCAAGGCTGACCCGGAGGACTTCATGCGGCGTATCGAGGATATGGCGCGGGAGCTGGTAAAGACCTATCCTTTCCTTTCCGACAAGGACAAGGAGCGTTTCAAGGAGGAAAAGCCAGAGCTTGGCAAATGCCCCCGCTGCGGCTCTCCCGTCCATGAGGGGAAAAAGAATTACTATTGCAGCAGCAAAGAATGTGCCTTTACCATGTGGAAGAATGACCGATTTTTTGAGGAACGCAAAGTAGCCTTTACCCCGAAAATTGCCGCCGCGCTTTTGAAAACCGGCAAGGCCAGCGTGAAAAAACTGTACTCCCCCAAAACGGGCAAGACCTACGACGGCACAGTGCTTTTGTCCGACACAGGCGGGAAGTATGTCAATTACCGGGTGGAGCTGCCGAAGAACTGAAAAACTGAATAGCAAGCATAGGAAAAGAGTACCTTTTCCGTAAAATCCCCGTTTCTGCCCTCCGGCGACAGCGGGGATTTTTGCTTGTTGGGAAATTTCCCAAACCCTCTAATATCAGACTGAAAGGAGCAACCGAATGGAGCGAAAAACAGGATATTCCGCATACGACCATGACCGATTAGACCCGGCAGACAGTATGCGGATAGAACGCAAGATATATTTTGAAAATGCAGATATTTCCGCGCTGACCGCCCTATCTATGGAGCAGCTACAAAAAATGCGGGAGGAAAGCGCGGCGGCAGAGCAGACCGTTTTTGAAGATTTACAGCAGCGGGCGGCTGCATGGGAAGTACAGGCCGGACAGACCCTTGCCATTGACAAGGCCATTGAGTATGTGCGCACCCCCACCGTCCATCACACCGCGAACAAGTGGCAGGACGCCGAGTATGACCGCCATATCATCAGCAACAGCGTCTACCGTATGAGCTACCATATCTACGGGAATACCCGCTATGACCGGGACAAGCAGCAGTCTATCCCTTATTCGTGGTCGCTGACATGGGGCGTTTATACCAATGCCCCCAGCGGACACCATCAAGCGAAGATCGCCGGGCAGGAGCGAAAGACCTTTGCGGACAAGGCGGCTATGGAAAAATATCTGCAAGGGCGTATCAAAGCCTATCAGCATTTATTTACCGAGCTGTCCCCGCCTATCCCGAAAGAATACGCCGACCATTTCAAAGTAAACGGGCAGCTCTTACCGGGCTACACCGTTGAGGGGGAGCAGCCCCCGCAGCCGCAGCAGGCCGCGCCGCCGAAGCCCCGCGAGAAAGCACCCAAACAGCCGGAAGCACCGGCGCAGGACACAGCACCCGAACAACCGGCACAGGAAGTACCCCCGCAGGAGCCGCGCCCCGTTATCCCTATCGTGCTGACGAGCGAGAAGCCCGCCGAGAAAATGAAAGAGATCACCGACCGCTTGGAGCAGGGTATTACGGAACTTTTTGAAAGTGAACGCTATTTCCTCTGCTGTTGCGCTCACAATCCGTATGCCTGTATCACTCATATCGTCAAGGAGCGCGTCAAGCTGCCGCCGATTGGTGTCTTTCCCGGCGGGGCTGTCAAAAAGGAACTGGTCTACGGATATATTGTAACGCTGTATAAGCTCAAAGAAAATCTGCAAACTTGGGTGTTGCCCGTTGTTCTCAATGTTCGCAAGGTAACGCGGGGAGATATACATTTCGCCGCTTACCTTTTTGCGGCTCTCCTTGCGCCCTTTCCGAGCTTCTTTTATCGCTTCCCCAAAAGCCTTGAAGTCATACTTTTCTACTGGTCTTTTTGCCATATTCATTCACCCGATTACATTTTACTGTTCCCCTTTCCTGTTGGATATGCTTACACAATTCCTACTATGCACCAAAATAATTCATAATCAGACACTTGCTATTATTCGTCTGTCCGAGTATAATTATACTGATACTGTATGCAGAAAGGACGGGAGAATTATGGAATATATGTCTGCGCCACAGGCAGCGGAAAAATGGGGCATTTCAGAAAGACGGGTACAGATACTTTGCAGCGAGAACCGTATACCGGGCGTTTCAAAACTTGGGTATATGTGGCTGATACCAAAGAACGCAGAAAAGCCGATTGACGGAAGAACCAAACGCGGAAAGGAGCAAAAAAATGAAATCCTACAAAATAGTGATAATTGAAGATGAAGAATTGATAAGAGAAGAATTAAAAACGCTTTTAGTCAACGCGGGGTATGTGGTAGATTGCGTTATCAATTTTGCAAAAACAATCGACTACATTAAATCTGCTTTTCCCGACTTGATTTTGCTTGATATAAATTTGCCGGAGCAAGACGGGTATCGCCTTTGCAGCTCTATCCGCAGTTTTTCCACAACTCCGATTTTATTCATTACAGGACGTAACACAACAATGGACGAATTACAGGCATTAACACTTGGGGGCGACGATTACATTACAAAGCCCTATAACATCCCTATTCTGCTTGCAAGAATAAACCTTCTTTTGCGGCGGGGAACGTCCGAACAGATTAGTATAATGGAGCATAACGGGATTCAATTTAATTTGATTGCCGGGACGCTTACAGCAAACGGAAAAGAAATTGAATTAACGAAAACCGAGCTAAAAATCATGTACTATCTGTTCAAACATACAGGCGAGATTGTTCCCCGAATAGATTTAGTTGAATATTTATGGGACAATGAAATTCACATTGATGATAATACTTTAAGTGTGAATATCATGCGGATAAGAGAAAAGCTGCGTACTCTTGGGGCGGCTGATTTCATACAGACCAAACGCAGTATGGGGTACAAGATATGAAATTTTCAGACTATATGAAAGATAACCAAATTACATTACTTGTCTGTTTTGCCGGAGGACTGTTTTTTTCTGTTCTCCTTTTGGCTTTTGGCATTAGTCTGTCAGAAATGGCTTTGTTATGGGTATGCTTTGCAATCATTGTCTTTTTTACAATGTTCGCATATTTTCGGAAACAGCAAAAACGGATTCAATACTTGTTGGAAACAATGGAGACCTTGGACAAAAAATATTTAATTGCGGAGATTGCAGACAGACCAGAAACAGAATTAGAAAAAATTTATTTTCGGCTATTGAAAACTGCTCTAAAAAGTATGACTGATGAAGTGACTGAAATTCGTCGTTTGAATGTGGAATATAAAGATTTTATTGAACAATGGATTCACGAAATCAAAGTTCCTATTACGGGGGTTCAGTTATTATGTGAGAATAACAAAACAGAAATCATGCGAAAAATCATAGCACAAACAGAACTTATGGAGCAAAGTATTGAAAAGGTTCTGTTTTACGCGCGTTTGGGCAGCGTGGAAAAAGATTATTTGATTAAGGAAATTTCACTGAAACAGTGTGTGCTTGAGGTGCTGTCCAGAAATAAACAATTTCTGATCCATAATAGAGTATGTGTTCATACAGATTCTATTTCTGATTTTGTTTATTCCGATAGTAAATGGCTTGGCTTCATTATCAACCAGATTATTTTTAACAGTATTAAATATTGCAGTGATAAGCCGCCTGTTATCCAAATCAAATCAAAAGATATGGGGGATTATGTTACCCTGTCTATTACAGACAATGGCATAGGCATTAAGCCGAGCGAAGTAAATCGGGTTTTTGATAAAGGCTTTGTCGGCAGCAATGGAAGAATGAGAAAAAAATCAACTGGAATCGGCTTGTACTTATGTGACCAGCTCTGCTTGAAACTGGGAATAGGCATTGACATTGAATCCGAAGTTGGGTGCTATACGATTGTCCTGTTGCATTTTCCGAAAAGTAACCACTTGAATGTTTGATTTTATATCTTACAAAATTGTTAGATAAAATCAACCAACTTCTATACAATCGCTTTGGATTTCCGTATAGAATAGGGGCAAAAGGAGGAGTTTTATAATGAGTACAACAAAGAAAAAAAGAACACGTTTTGTAATAGGTATCATGCTGCTTTTTGCCCTCTGCCTGTTTTTTGTGTTTCATATGGTGGGGAAAACAAAACAGCTCCGCTCAGATAGTGCGGGAGTTGAATTTGTAACTGAGGGGGAAGTAGTAACCTGTTTGAATGTAAGAGGAACTTTCCCCTACACGTCTATTGTTCCGAAACTTGCCGAAGAACGCAAAACCGATTCAAACGGGAATATAACAGAGACTTATGTGATAGAAGCAGAAATATCTCTGAATACGAAAAATACGATGAAACTCTATTTTGAAAGATTAGAGGACGCAACATATACCTATATTCTGAAATTTGCGGACAAAGATATAATCATTTCAAACGGAAAGGTGGTGGAATGAAAAAATGATAAATCGTCCAAAACCATTGCTTTGTGTAGAACATATCGAAAAATATTACGGTAATCAGGGTTCCGTCACAAAAGCCTTAAATCAAGTTAGCTTTTATGTGCAGCATGGGGAATTTGTGAGTATCATGGGGGCGTCTGGTTCCGGGAAAACCACCTTGTTAAATTGTATATCTACCATTGATACCGTAAGTGCCGGACACATTTTATTGGACGGAAAGGATATTACGACCATAAGCGAAGATGATATATCCGCATTTCGTCGTGATAATCTTGGCTTTGTCTTTCAAGATTTCAACCTGTTAGATACGCTGACATTGGAAGAAAATATAGCTTTACCTTTAACAATCGGGAAAGTGCCGCCGAAAGAAATTACGGAGCGGATTAACCATATTGCACAGCGGCTACAAATCAGCGACACACTGAAAAAATTTCCTTTTCAAGTATCGGGAGGTCAAAAACAGCGTTGTGCTTTTGCAAGGGCAATGATATGTAATCCCAAACTGGTTATGGCTGACGAGCCGACAGGTTCCCTTGATTCTAATTCTGCCCGTATTCTGTTACAGATGATGTCAGAGCTTAACAAAGAAACAGGTGCTACAATCCTCATGGTAACACATGACGCATTTTGTGCCAGTTATGCAGACCGCATTTTATTCCTAAAGGACGGGAAGATTTTTAATGAGATATTGAAAGGCGAAAAGACGCGGGATATATTCTATCACGAAATCCTTGACGTTCTCTCCCTCTTGGGAGGTGACAATCCATGCTAAAGGAATTATCAATCCGCAATGCGAAAAGGCAGTCAAAAGATTATTTGCTTTACTTCATCACACTTGCCTGTACGGTTTCCTTTATGTACGCTTTTAATTCACTGATTTTTTCGGATATTGTGAAAGCGTTTCCCAGTATCGGCGTGCTGCCTTATATGATTATTGTTGCGTCATTGCTCATTGTCCTTATTATGGGGTGGATTGTTGGGTACATGACAAAGTATATATTGAAAAAACGAAGCCGGGAATTGAGTATCTATATGATTTCGGGAATCCCTAACCGTTCTATATGCAGGCTTATTTTTTATGAAAACGCTTTGATTGGCATTTTTGCGTTTGCTATTGGGCTTCCTGTCGGCATACTGTTTTCCCAACTGTTAGAAGCGGTTCTTAGCTCTATGTTTGGTATGATATATGTCTTAAGGTGGAACTTTTCATTTAATGCCACAGCATTAACCTGTCTCTATTTTTTGGCAATGCTCTTTTACGCTATACGGAGGAACAACAAATGGATAAGCAAGGTAACTCTTTACGATTTGTTGTATTATGAGCGCCAGAACGAAAAAAAGCTGCTGCATGACGGGGTATCTGCCATTGCACTGTTTTTTATATCTGTTTTGACAGGGTGTGTAGGAATTTTTCTGATGTGTACCGGGCCGCTGGGGAATGGTTATGATGTGCTTATAGGCGTTGTTTGTCTGGTACTGTTTTTATTTGGTTTTTTCCTAAGTGTACCCACGTTTCTCATTATGCAATTTGGCAATCGTGAAAAATGGAAATACGAAAAAAACAGGTTGGTACTATTTCGCGGCTTTACAGCAAAAATCCGTTCAACAAGCATTATCATGGGCGTTCTTTCCGTTTTATTTATGCTTTCATTAACCTTTATGGGGGCGGGTACCGCTGTTTATATGATTGCAGACAAAAATATGGAACAGAGCGTATTTGATATAATGATTTTACACAAGGCAGAATTACAGGATTTTTCGGCTTATGAAAATGTTCTTGACCTTAACTTCCCCGTTCAGTCAAGTTATGTTTACAGCATTTATACGGATAACAAGAATAGTTTTCTTGCAGCGCGAAACGATTGTATATCAAGTACCGGACGTTCGGGCTATATGGCATACGCAGAATATCAACATGATACTTATATGAAACAGAGTGATTATAAGAAACTGCGCGAAATACTGGGGCTTCAATCCGTAGAACTCAATCCGTCTTTGTGTTATATCCATTGTGTTCCCGCACTTAAAAAGCCCTTTGAAACATTGCTTGAACAGGATAAAAGTCTGAATTGTGCCGGATATTTATTCGCAGAGGATAGCATATTTTGTGAACCATTCAGCCAGATGGACACATACGGAAATGGTCTTGACTTTTGTATCATTGTTCCAGAACAGGCGGTTAGCCAAATGACGACACTATATAGTCTGCTGTCTGTCATAACAGAAACGCCGCTTGATAGCCGCGATTTGCAAAATATCGTTCAAATGTGTGATGGTCTTTCTATGCTAAAACGTAATATTGGGAAAACTGCGTCTGACGGTAGCGGTGTGACAGCTCTGATTGATAATGTTGATTATTTGTCCGGCAAGTGGGTAGATAAAGAAAGTTTGACACAGCTTTATGCTATGGCTATTTGCTTATTTTACCTTTCACTGGTCTTTGAAATCACTGGTGCGGCAATTTTAGCGACGCAAATTCTTAGTGACAGGGAGAAGAAACGACGACAGGACTGTATTTTACAGCAGCTTGGAATGAATAGGCGGGATATTGAGAAACTAAATAATCGCCAGTTGTCAATGATGTTTTTACTCCCTTTGTTACCCGCTTTGATTATCAGCAGTTGCTTTGTATATGTCAGTGCGGGGAAAATGCAGTTGAGTGCGTTTCATCTCCCTGTATTTTCAAACAACTTGTGGATAATCGGCTCTCTTAGTATTGCATTTGTCTTTTTTATATTGCTCTACGGAGTTTACTATATTGCTGCCCGGATCAGTTATAGGCGGCAATGACGAGATAATTAAATAGATATTTCATCTGCCGGGCGATGGCAAAAGAAAAAAAGCCGTCGCAGAGCAGAAGCATTTTCACGCGCCTACTATTTTTCGGCGGCTTTGATTTTCAGAGCCGCCGATTTTTTTGTCTATGTGACGACTTGTAATCATTCAGATATGGCGGCTTTAGGAGGTAGCCGCCATGAGTGATAAACCATACCGACAAAGAAAGCGACGCAGGAGAATGGCGGCGCAGCATAGGGCAAATCAGATACATTCGATATGTGGGGAGCCATTGGGCTGATACGCGATGACCGAAAGGAGGGAGATACACCGAGCGAGAACTATCAGCGTTCCATAGCAGACCTTGGCACGTCTGCCGCCACGATCCGCATATCGGTATAATGATACTCCCTTATAGCCATAATCCGAGCGTTAGAAGCGTCGCAGATAATGGGTAGGGCTGCATGAGAACCATGCGGGGGTGCAATTCCCGTGAGGCTTGCCGAAGCTGTCTGATTAAAGCCCCTTTTTGATATTGTAACTATTTTATTTTTTCAAGAAAGGGGGACACCTTACATGAATTACACTGATGTTCCTATTTGGGAAAAGTACACGCTGACGATTGAGGAAGCGTCTAAATACTTCCGCATTGGAGAAAACAAGCTGCGAAAGTTGGCAGAGGAAAATCCGGCTGCCGGGTGGGTCATTATGAATGGCAACCGTATTCAAATCAAGCGGAAACAGTTTGAAAAAATCATTGACACATTGGAAGTTATATAGTGAAATTGAGCCTTGAATGTGGTATAATGAATACAGGCATATCAAGGCTCTTTCCGTCATGGAAAGGAGCATGACGCACAATGTCGGAAAAAAGACGCGATAACAGAAACCGTATCTTACGGACAGGAGAGAGCCAGAGAAAAGACGGAAGATATGCTTACAAATACATTGATACCTTTGGGAAACCGCAGTTTGTGTATTCTTGGAAGTTAGTACCTACCGACAAGACACCCGCCGGGAAGCGCGACGATATTTCGCTTCGGGAAAAGGAAAAAGAAATCCAGAAAGACCTTGACGACGGGATAGACCCTATCGGAAAGAAAATGACTGTCTGCCAGCTTTACGCAAAGCAGATACGCCACCGGGCAAACGTCCGACCGGGTACGAAACAGGGACGCAAACAGCTTATGCGGATTTTGGAAGAAGATAAACTTGGAGCTTGCAGCATTGAGAATGTGAAGCTGTCGGACGCGAAAGAATGGGCGTTACGAATGAAAGACAAGGGATATTCTTTCAAGACTATCAACAACCACAAGCGTTCCTTAAAGGCTGCTTTTTACACAGCCATACAGGACGATTGTATCCGCAAAAATCCGTTTGACTTCCAGTTGAACACGGTTCTGGAAGATGATACGGAGCCAAAGGTACCCTTATCCTCAACACAGGAAGCGTCGCTTTTATCCTTTATGCAGAATGATAAGACCTATCAGAAGTATTCCGACGAGGTTATCATACTGTTAGGGACAGGGCTTCGTATTTCTGAACTCTGCGGGCTGACGGAAACAGACATTGACTTTGAGAAGAAGCTAATCAATGTAGACCACCAACTTTTGAAGCACTCCGAAGCGGGCGGCTATTACATTGAAACGCCGAAAACGAAAAGCGGCACCCGTCAAATCCCTATGAGTACAAAGGTTTGTGAAGCATTTAAGCGTGTGCTGAAAAACCGCAGACAGGCAATGCCGGTTATCATTGACGGGTACAGTCGTTTCTTATTCCTCAACCGGGACGGAAAGCCGAAAGTGGCTGCAAACTATGAAAGTATGTTCCGGGGGCTTGTGAAGAAGTACAACAAGAGCCATGAGGAAGTCTTACCGAAAGTGACAACGCCGCACACCCTACGCCACACGTTCTGCACCAACTTAGCAAACGCGGGAATGAACCCGAAAGCGTTACAGTACATTATGGGACATTCCAACATCAACATGACGCTGAACTACTACGCACACGCCACGCCGGACAACGCAATGGCAGAAATGGAACGGTTGATTGCTTAGTAGTAAAAGCTGAATTTACTACTTTGCCTACTACCTTTGAACGGGAAAACGTGAGGGGATTTAAGGAGATTTAAGAACATCTTCCGTAACAAGAAATGCCGGAAAGCCTTGAAACATAAGGCTTTGGCGGCATTTAAGAATTTCTAAAAAGATAATCAATTTTCTATAATAGATTTATGATTACATGAATGATAAAATAAATGGATAAAAGCCATGGATGGTATCGAAATCAAAGGATAGAGTTACCCTTTATTTCGGTGCCGTTTTTCAAAAGATATTCGTATTAGACAATATGGAATGCGATTATAAATAATAAAAAGGAGTATTGATATATGCAGATTAGTTCCAACTATTCTATGAATGGTGTGTCATACGAGAACAGGCGCAGACAGAATGATATTCCTCAATTTAGTACAGAACGTGCCAAACAGGAAAATGAGAGTATAAATCCATATATGGCAGATACGGATTTTAACGAAAAAGCATTTGATATGATTGGTCCGAATGCTCCGCAGGAGGTAAAAGATGCATGGATGGAAGCGGCGAAGGAAGTAAATGCGAATGGTATGGGAATAAAGAAAAATGGAAAGTTGAGCCATATATCACAGATGATGGTACAAAGGCTGAATAAGCAGATGAAGGGAGAGGGCGATGTGGATAACATCGACATTTTGGGAAACACAACAGAATCTGCAATTCAGGCAACGAAACAGGCTTTATATAATTTAGACCATCCACTGGAATATGTTCCGAAAAGCATAGAGGTTCAGAGGGCTTGTATGAAAGAAAGAGAATTCTATGTTGCGTTTCTGGAAAGATTGGAGAAGTTATAATTGACTGGAACAGAAACGGAAAATGACAACGATGAGACATATATAAAATTATTTAGGAGATAACATATGAGTGATAGCACTCTTCACATTGGAACACTTGCTTCAAACAATAAATAATATTGTAAATGATACAAGTAAATATGATGAATACAAAGAAAAAGTAAAGGATTTGGAAAAAGAACTTCAAACCCGGAAAGACACTTTTGAGAAAATGACAGAACCACCGGCATATGTATGTGACTGCTATCAAAAATTCAATGTAGTGACAGGCATGCCGAAAAGCACATTCGGAGATTCTTTTGGCTATGCAATGCAGAAAGAGATTTCGGATTATATGCAGGATTTTTATGCTGGAAAGGTGAGCAGGGAGGATCTTGGCTCTTATTTTGAGAAATGTTGTGCTTCCATGCGTACTTACCGGACTGGGCAACATCAGACATCCGGAACCAATGAAGCAGATAATACACAGATCGTAAGTGAGATGTATGAGGTTTTTGCGAAAGAAAATGCAAGAGCGGCAGGTCAGGCGAACTATCAGGAAGGAAAAGCATGGAATGAAAAATACTATTCTGATGGTCACAGTGATTGGACTTATTATAATTCAGATTATTACTATCAATGCAATGACACCAATGCGGCATTGAGAGAATCTGCTCGGAAGATGACGGAAAAATGGGAATTGGATGGGATTGATTGTGATGAAATCGAAGCAAATTCCAGCCTTACGTTAGACGGTGGTTTTGATTTTAACAGCATATGGAATTCGGATTTTAGAAATCAGGCTGGAAGGAGCAGTATGGCAAAGGAATCGACGATACCGCCTGAGAATTTTAAGATGTTTTTTAAAGAACAAGTAACGTCTCTTACAGAGGACAATAAATTTAATGGTAATCTGAAAATAACAACCGGAAAGAACAATTTCGATTTAGACGTCCCATTTCAGACATTACGCACCGGATCGGAAGGCGAAATCCGTAATGTATGGGATTTAATGGAAGATTATTATTCGGATACTAAAGACAATTCTAAAGTCAAAAATTTCCTGAGAAATATGTCTGTATTTACACGATGGTATTCGTATGAAACAGGAATCAATGACAGATTCGGTGATTATTTAAGATAGTGAAAGATTAGGATACTCCGATATATAATAAGAAGGTTGGTGATATTATGTATATATTTTTTAACAGCCGAATTAATGCTAATCAGTCGTTGCTTAATGTTCTGTTTGGTCAACAGCAAAAAGCGGCAAGCAGTCAAAACACTGGTTGTAGAGGCACAAGAGATACCTTAACGATAAGTGCATCGGGAAAGGAAAAATTGACAAAAAGTACAAGTGGAAGAACACATAATACAAGTATTGATAGTAGCATTGACTTAAAGTCCTATATAGCTTCAGCAAAAAAAACGAATCAAGAGCTCATTGAGAATGCAGGAACACAGATTAATGCGAAAACAAGTGAATATATGAGTACAGGTAAAGCATTTAGGGCGGCATTAACGGAAAAGTATTCTAAGCTTGCCGCAGAAGCAAAAACACATTCTAACCCTGAAAATTATATTCATTCCAAGTATTTTGATAAGAGTTCAGAGTATTACGAGACTAATTTGACTGATACAGAACGTAGGATTGCATATAATTATGAGTTGCAGATGTGCCGGACAGGAAAAATAAATGGTGTAAATTATCAGGATTCTTTGTTCAGGGGAATTGAAGTGGACGGCGACAGTGTAGATTCGGATAAAATCCAATTTGAAAGAGCATTGGTAAATTCGCAGATTTCAAATATTTTAAAGCAGGCTGGTGTAGATACATCTTCTATTACGAAAGATTGTACTTTTACTGTCGATCCATACAGTTACGAGATAACGGTAGATGGTGTGGATGAAGAAACAAAGGTGTTGATGCAGAATGCTTTAAATGTAGGTAATAATGGGAAAAATCTCTATAAGCATATCTATTATTGCTCAACACAAGATGGCTGTGAGAGTTCTCAAGTAACAGAGGAATCAAAGATGAAATACGAAGCATATCATCAGGTTTATAGTTATACAGGATATGAATTAGACAAACTTGAGGAAAAAAATGGGACATATTATACGGAGTCGGGAGAGAATATATTAGACTTAGTGGATAGTGCAGTTGAAAGTTCCGGAAAAGTTCCGAAAGAGTTTAAGCAGCAAATGAAGAATTGGATACATGACATGGTTTCAACTATTTCAACCAGAGGATGGAACAATGTGCCAGATATGACTTTAAGCATTTTATATGGAAAGAGCGGCTTAAAGGACATGAACCAGCTGATTACATACCAGTATGAAGCTGATCGTATGAACAGACAATGGTATTCTGTGCTTTAGAAATATGCTAAAAACAAAAATACTTAATAAAGTGGGTTCCTTTATTTCTTGGAGATTTATGACGATCTATACTATATAGCATAGAGTTAATTCAAACGGATTTAGAATGTATTTACACGGAGGTTTTATATGTCAATGAATATCAGCGGATTAGGCAATACCTATAATGGCATCAACACAAATAGCAAACAATATAAGGCTTTGAAAGAAAAGGGCTGGTTATTAGGTATTATGCAAAATGAAGCCATGATGTCATCAGAAGAAAGAATGATATATGAAACATTCGGTGGAAGAGATACCATTATTAATAATCTGATGAAGCAATTTGATTCGGATGGCGATTTACTGAATGCAAATGGAGTGGCGGGAATGGATGTTACCGGAAAAGGTACATCATGGCAGCAGCTCACGAGTGTATCCGAGGAATATCGTCAAAAGATGTTTGATAATGTGAAGAGGGAATTTATTCAGGAAAACGGTCTTTCAAATGGTGATACAACGAAGCGTTCGGATATTTTCAAAGATTATCAGTTAAGTGTAAGCAAAGACAAACGACTAAGTGGTACATGGACTTTAGAGCAATACGAAGGACAATATAAAGCTGCTATGTATGCAGCAGTGAAATCAGCTAATCCAAATTGGAAACCAGGACAAAAGTTTGATACAAGTATTCTTGATAATGTCAAAAGAGAATCAGTGGAATCTACTCTTGTCAAAAATGGTAATAGGTTAGTTCGCAATTCTATTGATGTATCAGTATAAAATTAGGAGCTTTAGATAATAATATCACAAGGAAAAAAGTTTTCAAAAACTTCTGGTAACTCTTTGAAATATGTATCATATCAATAGATACGATAATATAAATTATTTTTGTATTTGTTGATAACAGGTTTATGTCTGAAAAATTGTAAATTTATTTTCTATGTAAATTTTCATTTTTGTAGGGCTGGCATTAGACCCGCCCTTAATTTCATTATAATGGATAAAAAGATATTGAATATATATGCACGGTAAAATGACTATTCTCAATAAACGATGTTGAAAAAATTACCATAGTTCTAATGAATCTTCTGCATCAATCCATATCTGCATTGTTCCATCAAGATATAATTTTGCATATTCTAGAGGTTCATCAATAGCAAGTGCATTTAAAGCACAATCTGAGCCGTGTGTAGTTTTTAAATTCTTTTCTGCTTCCAAACAGTCAATGCGGAGCATATAGCCCACAGAGGTATAAACATCAATACTATTACGTTGTGGATTGTATTCTGCAAATATTGTTCTCATCGTATCAAATCTCCTTATCATTCAATCAATCATTTGTTACAAAAATCAGAAGCATTTCAATCAGTTCACCATGTCATTTTCATTTTGTGTTATAATGTGTTATCAGATTTTTTGCCCTTGTATTTACCCTTATCAGAGTTCGTAAACACTGGTGGGACGATATAACACAAGGGAAACAATAGGGGAAAGCTCACCTGTGATAAACTTAGTGTTTTCAAGGACTTGAGGGATATTTGATAATAAAATATATCAGTTATTAAATCCCTTGGAATAGATAAAATCTCAATTCAAATTTGCTAAGCTTCATCACGGGTCGCACGGATGCGCTCACTGGCTGCGGCATAAAACTCTCATTTACAAAACAGTATTTTTACTTACAAAGCGGGATTCTTGGCTTGCTATTTACCATGAAAAAATGATGATAGATTTATTGATGTATTACGGTTTACAGTCTGGAAAAGAACTGATATAATGCCAATTAAGGAAAGTCAGAGAGCAAAGGCGGCCACCCTCTATTATGGAGGGGCTAATCCCTCCAGACGAAAGAAAGGAGGGCGATGCCAATGGTTACATATTCAGAGCTTATAGAGTTCAGTATGTTCATTGTTACCCTTATTGGATTGTGTTATGCAATCTTCAAGGGAAGAAAGTAGCCGCCAACTATTCCCAGTAGTCGACGGCTGAACTAAAAATTTATCATCACTATAGAGGGTAGGCCGCTTATCTGACTTTTCCTCTGTTTAAGAATAGCATATTAGTCAGACAAAATCAAGAAAAGCTGAGAGATTATTTCAAAGTCTAAAAATTTGGTTGATAGTCATGAAAAAATGCTGAATAAAGCATCAAAGAAAAAGACAGAGCAATATGGTTTGAGTGGAAATTGACCATGTTCATCATTGAAACTGACAGGCACCGGGAGGAGACTGTATATGAAAAAGAACAGGAAATTTGTTTACATCGGACAGATCGCAGGATCGATGATATTGGGATCGCTTGGAGCTGTTGTGTTGAGTGTGGCAGCAGGAGATGGAATGCCGGAATTAAGTTATCTCTTTATGGGATGCCTGTTTTATGGGCCTTTTCTATGCTATCCATTTTTCCTGACAGCCTATGAAGTCTATCTGCTGGTAAGCAGGATGTGCAGGCGTACCAGGCAGGAAGCTGAAGAAATGTCAGGAGAAGCAGCAGTAACCAGACAGCCGGATCCGCTTTTCTATGATTTCTACGTTATGCTGCTGGCTTTTTTTTATGAGCTGCTTTATCTTTTTTTGGGAAAAAGCATCTCATTCCGTGCAGACTGGCAGGAGCAGCTGATCAATGCAGAGATGCACACACCGATCTATACGGGATCAGCACTGACGATACTCGTGATCGTCTGCGTGGCGCTGACCGGGTTTCTAATCTTAAAGGTCAGTGACGCTTCAAAAACACCACCGCTTGTTACTGTGCTTGCCATGGCAGCAGTTTATCTTGGAGGTGCGCTGCTTGTGATATTTACCTGGCAGGTATATGCGGACTGGATGGATCTGTATCTGGTGCTGGTTCCCCTGAATTATTTCCTGATCACAGCACGGCTGATCCTTGTGAAAATGGATGAGTACAGGGAGGATCCAGAGAGAAGCAGTAAGATCGACAGCGTTCCTTTTCTTGGAGCTGTCAACCATCTTTTAAAAGAAGCAAAGCGATGGCCGGCAGCAGCACTTCTGCTGATGTGGCCCCTTCTTGGCATTCTGATTTTGATTCTGCTGCTGTTTGGCCAGGCACCAGATGCCGTGATCAAGGCTTTTACAGAAACCAGCGATTTCAGGCTTTCCACACAGATCGCTCCGCCGAATGTTATGGTGGATGGACATTATCTCTGCACGGTGGCAGCAGGTGGAGATAAAAGGATCGTGCATCCCATCAGACGGGGGATCCGCCATGGCCATGAGGTGACAGTGAACAGACAGCTCTGTGTTGCCAATGCTTTTGAACAGATTCTGGAGGAGAGGACACCAGAGCTTCACCGGAGAGTACGGCATTTTTATGATACCTACGGATTTCCGGTAGCCAGAATGATCCGGAAAAGGTGGATCGCAGATCTTGTGTATCTGCTGATGAAGCCGCTTGAATGGTTCTTTGTTATCGTATTGTATCTGACAGAAGTCCATCCGGAGGATCGGATCGCACTGCAGTATACAGGAAAGGGCTTACAGGACTTTGCAGGATGAAAAAGAACGGATGGATTGTTATTATTGTTACACTGATCGCTTTACTGCTGCCGGCAGCTGGCATACAGATTGCATTACATGGGAAAACAGTACCGCTTGATAAAGGACAGCAGAAAACGGTCATGGATGGTACGCAGAGCGGCGAAGCAGGAAACGGGGTGCAGACTGATGCATCAGAGAACGGGGCGCAGACTGATACGGTACCGGAGGAGCCGACACCGGCTCCTGTGACAGAAGAGCAGAAAGCCTATTATCTGTCTTTGGAAGCTGCCTGCAGTGACACGCTTTCTGATGGTACACAGATGCGTCTGCTTGCGACAGACAGAGCCTGCGGGAGCAGCTATTATACACTGATCGGGGTAAAGGACGGTGAATGTACCTTTGTCAATACCGATCCCTTTAACGGTTCTGGTGGGGAAGCACTTTTTATTACCTTTCCTGATCAGGAAACAGAAGGGAGAGGGCAGACCGGCTATGCCGGACTTGCCTACAGCGGCGGGAGCCTTGGAAGCTTTTATATCACAGAGGACGGAGGCAGACATTTTCAGTCACTGGAGATCAGCGAGCCACAGATTCCCCTTTCTGATGATACCACCTACTGTCCCTTCATTATGCCGGAGGAGGTTTATGAAGAGAACGGAGCAATTTATCTTGTGATGGGACAGGGACCGGATGGAGATTACCATGATGAGACCGGTTATCCCAGCGGCCTGTACCGGGCAGAAGACGGTCGCACCTTCCGGTACGTGAAAAGTATATACAGGGAACGCGCAGAGGACTAAAGGTGACTTTGGTCCTTCGCTTTTCCTGATAAGAAAATGTACAGATTCATAAATCTGCAGGAAAATACATATAGTATCCTGTATAATGACTGCAGGGTAAGGAACCCGGAAAAGGGGACGTACATGTATGAATCAGAAAAAGAAAAATCATGGAACTAAGGGTCAGACCTCCTTTCTGCTGCTGCATTTTCTGCAGGGAGCACTGATCGGCCTTGGAGCTGTGCTGCCAGGGATCTCAGGAGGTGTCTTAAGTGTGGTATTTGGGGTTTACCAGCCTATTATGGAACTGCTCTCCCATCCGAGATCAGCCATGAAAAGGTATTACCGGATGCTGATTCCACTGATCCTTGGCGGAGGCTTTGGATTTGTGGTGGTAGCCAGGATACTTGGCTTTCTGCTCACCAGATATCCGGATCCTTCTGTCTGTCTGTTTGTAGGGCTGATCGGCGGTATGCTGCCATCACTCTTTCGGGAGGCGGGGAAAAAGGGAAGAAAAAAGAGTGATCTGCTGATGACAGTGGTCTGCTTTGGAATGATCCTGATACTGCTGACCTTATTGCAGATCATTCAGGTTACCATAGCACCGTCATTTGGCTGGTATCTGTTCTGTGGCTTCTGTATTGCGTTAAGCGTGATCGCACCCGGTATGAGCTTTTCCACACTGCTGATGCCGCTGGGACTGTATACGCCGCTTGTGGATGGGATTGGGAGACTGGACATGGCAGTCCTGATCCCGGCAGGGATTGGGGCACTTCTTACTGTGCTTTTGCTGGCAAGGGCAGTGACGGTGCTGATGGAGAATTATTATGCCATGGTATTTCATGGAATCGTCGGAATCGTCATGGCAGCTACACTTGTGATCATTCCCTTCAGGAGCTTTACGGTGAGCACTTTTTCCTGCGTGAACAATCTGCTCTGCCTGGCAGTCGGTATTGTGGCAGCCCTGCTGTTGGATCAGTTTAATCAGAAGATCGAAGTGCCGGAGGACTAAATACGATCAGGGAGGCGAAAAAAGAATTGATTCCCGGTGAGGATGTGATAAACTGAGAAGGTAGAATTTTGTAAGGACTTTCGAAGGCAGGGCACATGCAGAGGATCAATGATGATATCAAGACAGGACAATTGAAAAAGAGCTACCTTCTCTGCGGTGAGGAGGCCTATCTCCGGAAGCAGTACAGGGACAGACTGAAGGAAGCCATCATCGGTGATGATACCATGAACTATTATTACCATGAGGGAAAGGAGCTTTCCACAGGTGAGATCATTGATCTTTCCGAGACGCTTCCTTTTTTTGCAGAGCGGAGGCTGATCCTCCTTGAAAACAGCGGTCTTTTTAAAAGCGGTGGTGAAGAACTGGCGGATTATCTGAAGGGTGATACTGGAAGCACCTATTTCGTTTTCGTGGAGGCAGAAGCGGATAAGAGAAGCAGACTTTACAAGACGGTAAAGGATGCCGGCTATGTGGCAGAATTCAAGGTACAGGAGGAAGCAGTCTTAAAGAGATGGATCGTATCCAGAGTCAGGAAGGAAGGCAAGGAAATTTCTGGACAGGCAGTTGATCACCTGATACGGATGACAGGTACTGATATGGAGACGATTAGCAGGGAGCTTGAGAAGCTGCTCTGCTACTGTCTTGACAGACCGGAGATCACCGGCAGTGATATGGATGCCATCTGTGTGAAGCAGCTGACAAGTCACATTTTTGATATGGTAGGAGCTATCGCAGAGAAGAAGCAGAAAAGGGCGCTTTCTCTTTATTATGAGCTGGTGGCACTGAAGGAGCCGCCCATGCGGATCCTGTTTCTGGTAGCCAGACAGTTTAACCTTCTTTTGCAGGTGAAGGAGCTGAAGAAAAAGGGGTATGCCAATAAGACGGTCGGGGAAAAGGTAGGCCTGCCTGCCTTTATAGCCGGGAAATATATGGCGCAGGCAGACGGCTTTTCAGAGGAAGAGCTGAGGGCAGCCTTAAGAGCCTGTGTGGAAGCGGAAGAAGCAGTCAAGACAGGAAGAATGAATGATAGCATGAGCCTTGAGCTTTTGATTATCAGATACAGCAGTTAAGAGGAAAGGAAGTAACGGTCATGAGTATGGCAGACAAGGTACGCAGCGAAATGGTTGCGGCAATGAAAAACAAGGAAAAGGACAGAAAGGATGCACTTTCCATGCTGCTTTCTGCGTTGAAGAACAAAGCTATTGATAAGAGAGAGGATCTGACAGAGGCTGAGGAATTCGAGGTAGTCAAGAAGGAGATCAAGCAGACGAAGGAAACCATGGAGCTTGCACCGGCAGACAGGGAAGATATTAAGGAAGCCTGTGAGAAGAGACTGGCAGTTTATCAGGAATTTGCACCGGAAGAAATGAGTAAAGAGGCTGTTCTTGCGGAGGTAAAGGCGGTTCTTGCAGCGCTTGCCATTGATGCACCTTCCATGAAGGACAAGGGTAAGGTCATGAAGGAGCTGATGCCAAGAGTCAAGGGAAGAGCAGACGGCGGCATGGTTAATAAGATCGTGGGAGAAGTACTGAACGGTGAAAAGTAAGCTGACTACTCTCTGCTACATTGAAAAAGAGAACTGTTATCTGATGCTCCACCGCGTGAAAAAGGAGCAGGATATCAATAAGAATAAATGGATTGGTGTAGGAGGTCACTTTGAAGAGGGAGAGAGTCCGGAGGACTGTCTCCTTCGTGAGGTTTTTGAGGAAACGGGACTGATCCTGACCTCATACCGGTTCCGTGGGATCGTGACCTTTTGCAGTGAGAATTATCCGACAGAATATATGTGTCTTTATACGGCAGATGGCTATACGGGAACCCTGACAGAGTGTACAGAAGGGGAGCTTGCTTTTGTTGCCAGAGAAGAGATCACGAAGCTGAAGCTCTGGGACGGGGATCGACTGTTCCTTGAACTGTTAAAGGAAGAGAGACCTTTCTTTTCCTTAAAGCTCTGCTACCATGAGGATGGAACCTGGTACCGGGCGGTGCTGGACGGACGGGAGCTTGAGCTTTTTGATATCTGTGATGAAAAGGGAGAGCCTACCGGGGAAGTGATGGAGCGGGGCATGGTACATCACTATGGAAAGATGCACAGGACAGCCCATATATGGATCGTGAACCGGATGCCGGATGGCTCTTATCAGGTGCTTCTGCAGAAACGGAGTAAGAAGAAGGATTCGTATCCGGGATGCTATGATATTTCATCAGCAGGCCATATTCATGCAGGGGACAGCTATCTGCCATCGGCACGGAGGGAGCTTGCCGAAGAGCTTGGTATCGAAGCAGGAGAAGAGGAGCTGTGGCTGATCGGATACCACAGGGCAGACTTAAGGACATCCTTTTATGGAAAGCCTTTTCTGGATCAGGAGATCAGTGCTGTTTATCTTTATGAAAAGCCGGTTCGGATCGCTGATCTTATCCTTCAGGAAAGTGAAGTGGAAGGTGCAGCCTTTTTTGAACTGGAGGAGGCACTTTCAAGAGTCAGAAACGGCACCCTGCCAAACTGCATCTACGAGGATGAGCTGCAGATGGTGAAGGATGCTCTTATTTCGATGGGAAAATACCAAGAAGACTGACCGAGAGCTTTTCTTCCTGTAATATGTTCATAGTGATCCTCCTGTTTTTACCAGTATAGAGCAAGGAGAAGAAACTGGCAAGAATTTGCTTTTTCGATGAATGGTGTGCCCTATACGGAAACAGAGCTGCGTAAAAGCTACCTTCGTCTGTGTAAGGTGGAGGAAGGACGCCAGTGGGACAGGCAGAAAAAAATGAGAGATGGGAGCCTTTTGAAAAGAGAAATTGAGCTCCCGCTTGACAGGGTATTTACCGACCTTTTTACAGAGAAGGGCATAAAGCCATCGGAGAAGTATTTTAGAAACAGAACCTTCAAGGGGCAGAAATGGACTTGACAAGCAGGCATCTGCCTACTAAGATAGATTTAATAAGTTTTGAAAAGGTAGTGACAAAGAGGAGTACCTGTTTATTCAGGCATCAGAGAGGATATTCCATCGGCTGAAAGAATATCTGGCAGTGGATACAGGGAAGGTAGCTTTGGAACCGGAGAGCTGAACAGCGTTCTGGCAGCTGCAGAGGTTTTTGCAGGTTGAAGGAATCCAGATAGGTTCTCACGGCTAATCCCCGTTAACGGATAGTGCTTTCGGCAGATGCCGGCGGCAGTGAGTGACAAGCAAAGGTGGTACCGCGTAGAAATGACGCCCTTTACAGAAGAGATTCTGTAAAGGGTTTTTTATGTCATTGGAATATTACGGAGTAATTTCCTATGACATAAAAAACCCTCCGGGCAGGATTCTTTTTTAAGACAGAAAAGGAGAAGATGATGAGCAGAGAACTTGCAAAGACCTACGATCCCAAGGGGATTGAGGACAGAATTTATGACAAATGGCTTGCGAAGAAATACTTCCATGCAGAGGTGAATCATTCCAAAACACCGTTTACGATCGTAATTCCCCCTCCAAATATCACAGGACAGCTCCATATGGGACATGCCCTTGACAATACCATGCAGGATATCCTGATCCGTTATAAGAGGATGCAGGGCTATAATGCACTCTGGCAGCCAGGAACAGACCATGCCAGCATCGCTACAGAGGTTAAGATCATTGAAAAGCTGAAGGAAGAAGGCATCAGTAAGGAAGATCTTGGCAGAGAAGGGTTCCTTAAGAGAGCCTGGGAGTGGAAGGCTGAGTACGGCGGAAGGATCATTGAACAGCTGAAAAAGCTTGGCTCCTCCTGTGACTGGGACAGAGAGCGTTTTACCATGGACGAGGGCTGCAACAAGGCAGTTACCGAAGTATTCTGCAAGATGCATGAAAAAGGCTGGATCTACAAGGGCAGCAGGATCATCAACTGGTGTCCGGTATGTAATACCTCCATTTCTGATGCCGAGGTAGAATATGAAGAGCAGGCAGGCCATTTCTGGCATATCAAGTATCCACTGATCGAGGATGACGGAACCGTAAGCACCACAAGATTCCTTGAGTTTGCGACTACAAGACCGGAGACTATGCTTGGTGATACTGCAGTAGCAGTTCATCCGGAAGATGACAGATATAAGGATATCATTGGAAAGAAGCTGATGCTTCCTATTATCAACAGAGAGATCCCGATCATTGCAGATGCTTATGTTGACAGAGAGTTTGGTACCGGTGTAGTTAAGATCACACCTGCCCATGACCCGAATGACTTTGAGGTTGGAAAGCGTCACGATCTGCCTGAGATCAATATCCTGAATGATGATGCCACCATCAATGAAAACGGCGGCAAGTTCTGCGGTATGGACCGTTATGCAGCAAGAAAGGCCATCGTAAAGGAACTGGATGAGATGGGACTTCTTGTAAGGATTGAAGATTATACCCATAATGTAGGTACCCATGACAGATGTAAGACAACCATCGAACCCATGATCAAAAAGCAGTGGTTTGTCAGGATGGATGAACTGATCAAACCCGCAGTAAAAGCTGTAAAGGACGGGGACATCCAGCTGATCCCGAAGAGAATGGAAAAGACCTACTTCAACTGGACAGACAATATCAGAGACTGGTGTATTTCCAGACAGCTCTGGTGGGGTCACAGGATCCCGGCATATTACTGTGATGACTGCGGAGAGACCGTAGTAGCAAAGCAGATGCCTGAGAAGTGCCCTAAGTGCGGCGGCACTCACTTTACACAGGATCCGGATACCCTGGACACCTGGTTCTCATCAGCACTCTGGCCGTTCTCCACACTTGGCTGGCCGGAGCAGACAGAGGATCTGAAATATTTCTATCCGACAGATGTACTGGTAACCGGCTATGATATTATCTTCTTCTGGGTTATCCGGATGATCTTCTCCGGCTATGAGCAGATGGGAGAAAGACCGTTTAAGACAGTTCTGTTCCATGGACTTGTCAGAGATTCTAAGGGACGTAAGATGAGTAAGAGCCTTGGCAATGGGATCGATCCTCTGGAGATTATCGATCAGTATGGTGCAGATGCCCTGCGTCTTACCCTGATCACCGGTAATGCACCGGGTAACGACATGCGTTTCTACTATGAAAGAGTAGAGGCGAGCAGAAACTTTGCAAACAAGATCTGGAACGCATCCCGTTTCATCATGATGAACATGCCGGAGGAAGGACTCCTGATTACAGATCCTGTTCTGCAGCCGGTAGATAAGTGGATTCTTTCCAAGCTGAATGCCCTGATCAAGGATGCTACCGAGAATATGGATCATTTTGAACTGGGAATCGCGGTACAGAAGGTATATGACTTTATCTGGGATGAGTTTTGTGACTGGTATATCGAGATGGTAAAACCCCGTCTTTACAATACAGATGATCAGGAAAGCAAGAATGCAGCACTCTGGACATTAAAGACAGTCCTGTTAAATGCGCTGAAGCTGCTCCATCCTTATATGCCGTTTATCACAGAGGAAATTTTCTGTACCCTGCAGTCAGAAGAGGAATCGGTCATGATCTCAAGTTGGCCGGTATATCAGGATGAGTGGAACTTTGCAAAGGAAGAACAGGATATTGAGACGATCAAGGATGCAGTCAGGGGTGTGCGTAATATCCGTACCGAAATGAATGTAGCACCAAGCCGCAAGGTCATGATCTATGTAGTCAGCGAAAGGGAAGAGGTTCGCAGAGCCTTTACAGAGGGAAAGCTGTTCTTCACATCTCTTGCCGGAGCTTCCGAGGTTGTGATTCAGGTGGATAAGAACGGTATCGCAGAGGATGCGGTTTCTGTTGTGATCCATGGTGCGACTCTTTGCATTCCTTTCGCGGAGCTTGTGGATATCGCACAGGAGATCGAGAGACTGAAGAAGGAAGAGAAACGTCTGACCAGCGAGCTTGCCAGAGTCAATGGTATGTTGAGCAATGAGAAGTTTATGGGCAAGGCACCACAGGCCAAGATTGATGAAGAAAAGGCAAAGCTTGAGAAATATACCCAGATGATGGAGCAGGTAAAGGAAAGACTTGCACAGCTAAGCAAATAAAACAAACGGAAGAAGGGAGAAAGCTACGTGACAGCGTTTGAGCAGGCAGAACAATATATCAACGAGATACCGAGATTTGCCGGGAAAAATACAGTAGAGGATACGTCCCGCCTGCTTACGATTGCCGGCTGTGACAGGCTCCCTTTTCCTGTGATCCATGTAGCCGGTACCAATGGGAAGGGCAGTGTATGTGCCTGCCTTGCGTCTATTCTGAAGGAGAGTGGAAGGAGAGTCGGGATCTTTACGTCTCCCCATCTTGTGGATATCAGGGAGCGGATACGGATCGATGATGAGATGATATCAGAGAACCGGTTCGCTGAGGTATTCTGGGAGGTTCAGATACTGGCAGATAAAGGAAAGAAGGAGGGATTGTCACATCCTTCCTTCTTTGAATATCTGTTTCTGATGGCAATGATCTATTTCAGGGATGAAAAGCCGGATGCTGTGATCCTGGAAACCGGGCTGGGAGGCAGACTGGATGCAACAAACAGTGTATCGCATCCGGCACTCTGCGTGATCACGGAGATCGGGTTTGACCACATGCAGTACCTTGGTGATACGCTGGAGGAAATCGCAGGAGAAAAGGCAGGTATCATCAAAAAAGGAGTACCCGTTATCTTTCAGGACAGACGGCCTGAGACGACAAAGGTACTGGTGAATCGTGCAAAAGAAATGGGAAGCCGGACGGTTCTGCTCGAAAAAAGCAATATTTTGGATATAAATACAGGGAATAAAAACATTGATTTTTCACTGCATACTGGTTATTATAATTATATTGGTCTGTCACTTCATATGGTTGCACTTTATCAGGTGGAAAATGCTGCTCTTGCGGTTCTTGCAGCAGAAGAACTGAACAGGGAAGGATATCTGATCGGGGAAGAAGCTATAAGGAAGGGGCTTTCGGGCGCATACTGGCCGGGACGGATGGAAGAGGTACAGCCCGGCATTTTTTTGGATGGTGCCCACAATGAAGATGGAATAGAGGCGCTGCTTGCAACAGTAAAAGCAATACCCTGCAGAGGGGAGAGAAAGCTTCTGTTTGGTGTGGCTGCTGACAAGCAGTATGAAAAGATGATCAGGAGGATAGCAGAGAGCAGTCTCTTTACAGAGATTGCAGTTACGACACTTTCCTCTGACCGAAGTGCGTCTCTTACAGAGCTTTCGAAACTATGGAGGCAGTATGGATTACCCTGCCGCTTTTATGAAGATGCAGGAGAGGCCTTTACAGAGCTGCTTGCAGGCAGGAAAGAGGCTGACGTGATTTATGTTGCCGGTTCGTTATATTTGATAGGGCAGATAAAGAGCCTTAAGAGGAGAACACCGGATGATAGATTTTGAAGAAGAATTAAAGAAGTTTCACCCAAGTCTCGAGGTTGAGGATGCAGCAGAAGCGATCTACGGACAGGATCTGACGGATGTGGCAGATATATTGATACAAATGGTAGAAAAGGCAAAAGAAAAGACGGAAACAGAAGAGGAGTAACGGCATGATCTGTTATAATTGCGGCTGTCGTTTGTCAGAGCAGGGCTTCTGTACCGGATGCGGTGCTGATGTATCCCTTTACAAAAAGGTGATATACCTTTCCAACCGTCTTTATAATGACGGGCTGGATAAGGCATCGGTAAGAGATTTGTCAGGAGCGATCGCCAGTCTAAAAGAAAGTATTAAACTGAATAAGAATAATATTGATGCGAGAAATCTTCTGGGACTTGTTTATTTTGAAATGGGAGAAGCAGTATCCGCCCTTGGCGAGTGGGTCATCAGCCAGAATCTTCGTCCAAAGAAAAATATCGCCAACGATTATATTGACATGATCCAGAATAATCAGGCGAGACTCGATGGCATCAATCAGACGATCAAAAAGTACAATCAGGCACTTGCATACTGCTGGCAGGACAGTCAGGATCTGGCTGTGATCCAGCTTAAGAAAGTGCTTTCCAATAATCCGAAGTATGTCAGGGCACACCAGCTTCTGGCACTGCTTTACATGAACACAGAGGAGTGGGAGAAGGCCAGAAGAGAGCTGGAGAAATGTGAGCAGATCGATACAGGAAATACCACAACACAGCGTTATCTGAAGGAAGTCACGCATATGCTGCTTCCAGAGGAAAGCCAGAAGGGCAGTACGAGGAAAAAGGCTTCTTCTGATGAGATCATCCGTTATCAGAGTGGAAATGAAACGATCATCCAGCCCGTAAACATAGCAGAGAAGAAAGGGGTATCCTCTCTTCTGAATCTGGGGATAGGACTTGTGATCGGTATCGGGATCGCCTGCTTCCTGATCCTTCCGGCAAGGATCCAGAAAGCCAAGGCAGACATCAATAATGATCTGAGGGCAGTCAGTGAACAGTCGGATGCCAAGACAGCGACCATAGATGAGCAGGATCAGAAGATCAGGAGCCTGACAGATGAAAATGCAAAGCTGACAAGCCAGCTGGCAGCACTGGAGGGAACGGATGGTGCCCTGCAGGCAACAGATGGTCTGATGATGGCAGTGAAGGCTTACCTGACAGATCCAGAGGATATTTCAACGATCGCAGGCTACATGGAGGCTATGGAGCCGGATGAAAATGGGGAAGAGGAGACGAAGTATTCTGATTCCTATGAAACACTTCGGAAGCAGTTTCTGACGCTGGTTTCAGAAAGGCTTGCGGCATATTATTACGGACTGGGCAATGACAGCTACAGGAATGGGGATTATGAAGCAGCGATCCCGAATCTGCAGAGAGCCTTTAGCTATGACAATACCAACGTGGATGCGTTGTTTTATCTTGGCAACTGCTACCGGGAGAATGGAGATAATGACAAGGCCAAGGAAACCTACGCACAGGTAATGGATGATTTCCCGGGAACAGACAGGGCTTCCAGATCAGAGACTTATCTGGCAGAGATCAATAATCAGAATTAGAAGGGATAAATCGCTGCGGCTGCAGCTGGAAGCTCTTGGAATTACAGGATCAATATCGTTTACGAAAGAGAACATGATGGGTATGTTCTCTTTTTTGCGTCTTTACAGCTGTAAAAGTGGAAAAGACCAGAGAAAGATAGAATAAGGAGGGAAAGATGGAAGAGGAATTCAGGGTAATTGATAACTATCTGATGGTCAGGATGCCGGCAGAGGTGGATCATCACGCATCGGAATATATCGGAAGGACTGCGGACAGATATATTCTGAAGGAAGGAGTAGGAAATGTAGTGTTCGATTTTGAGAAGACCAGATTTATGGACAGCTCCGGAATCGGGATCATCATAGGACGATATAAGAAGATCACCTGTTTTGGAGGCAGGGTTTTCGCAGTCAATGCAGATGCAAGGATCAAGAAGTCACTAATGCTATGCGGACTGCATAAGGTTATTGAGATCATGGAATAAAATAAAAAACAAAGAAGAGGGAAAGGCATAAGGGGAAAACGATGGAAACGGTAAAAAGTCTGGAAAACAAGTATACAGATCCGAAAATGACAGGAAATGAGATGCAGATACAGTTCGCTGCTGTTTCGGAAAATGAAGCGTTTGCAAGAATTGCAGTGGCAGCATTTGTAACGCCCTTAAATCCGACACTGGAGGAGATAGCAGATATCAAAACTGCGGTATCTGAGGCTGTGACCAATGCCATTATCCATGGCTATGAAGGTGTAATGGAAAAAGAACAGAGCTGGGTATACATACACTGTCTCCTTTACAGAGATGTGCTGCAGGTGGAGATCGTAGATCAGGGGAAGGGCATTGAGGATGTGGAAAAGGCTATGGAACCAATGTATACTACCAAACCTGATATGGACAGATCCGGTATGGGCTTTGCTTTCATGGAGGCCTTTATGGATGAGCTGGAGGTGATATCGGAGCCGGGACGGGGAACTACGGTATTGATGAGCAAAAAGCTGGGGACGCTGCCATTTATTGACCGTGAGGAGTGATCTGGCATGGAAAATACAGTACTGATCAGACAGGCACAGGCAGGAGAAAGAGAATCGAGAGAAGTACTGATAGAACAGAATCTCGGTCTGGTACACCATATAGTAAAACGGTTTCTGAACAGAGGCTATGAAGCAGAGGATCTGTTCCAGATCGGGGTGATCGGCCTGATCAAGGCGATCGATAAATTTGATACAGGATACGAGGTGAAATTCTCTACCTATGCGGTTCCACTGATCACCGGCGAGATCAAACGGTTTATCCGGGATGACGGGCTTGTTAAGGTGTCGAGAACCCTGAAGGAAAATGGCAGCCGCGTAAAGTATGCCAGAGAGAGACTGCTGAAAAGCCTTGGAAGAGAGCCAACGCTTGAGGAGGTGGCTCTTGAGGCGGCACTGACAACGGATGAAGTAATCCTTGCAATGGAGGCAGGCGCCAGGGTGGAATCTATTTATCAGTCCGTATACCAGAGTGATGGAAATGAGATCTATCTGGTAGACCAGCTTGCGGATGAAAAGGGAGATGAGCAGGAAAAGCTGCTTGATCGTATGATGGTGAAGCAGCTCTTAAAAAGCCTGCCGGAGATGGAACGGACACTGATCACGCTCCGGTATTTCAGGGACAAGACTCAGACAGAAGTGGCGGGACTGCTCGGGATCAGTCAGGTGCAGGTGAGCAGGATGGAAAAAAAGATCCTACTGGGATTGCGGGAGAGGATGATTTGATTTACAATAACGGGAAGAACTACAGTACGGACAAGACTAAAGAAAAGGAGCAGGAAGCAGGATGAGATTACTCCATACGTCAGATCTGCATATTGGTAAAACAGTAAACGATTTTTCCATGCTGGAGGATCAGAGGGAAATTCTTTCACAGATCCTTTTTCTTACCAGGGAAAATCAGGTGGATGGCATAATCCTTGCCGGAGATATCTATGACAGGGCTGTGCCTGCCGGAGATGCGGTTCTTGTATTCAATGATTTTCTGACCGCCCTTGCCAGAGAGGGGATCGCTGTATATATGATCAGTGGCAATCATGATTCCCCGGAAAGGATAAGCTACGGGGAAGAGCTTCTGCGGGAGCAGGGGATCATGATCGCAGGGGTATATCATAATGAGATCACTGTGATCCGTACGAAGGATGCTTATGGAGACGTGGACATTTTGCTGCTGCCCTTTATAAGACCATCAGTGGAAGATGCAGGAACCAGTGAGGAGGCTGTAGTGAAGGCCCTTGGAAAATACTGGGAGAAGGAAGAAACAGGCAGAGCTGAAAGGGCAGCAGGACAGAACAGGCAGGATATAAAACGACGGATCCTTGTGACACATTTCTTTGTGACAGATGCCGGAAAGGAGCCGGTTCTTTCAGACAGTGAAACGACGATCCATGTGGGCGGCATTGATAATGTGGATGCGTCTGTATTTGAAGGAATAGATTATACAGCTCTCGGGCATATCCACAGACCGCAGCAGATTGGGAGCAGACAGGTATATTATGCGGGTTCCCCACTTTCTTATTCCTTTTCAGAAGCAGGACAGAAAAAGAAGGTATTACTGGTCGAACTTAAGGAAAAGGGAAACTGTCAGGTGACAGAGCTGCCACTTATGCCTCTCAGGGAGATGAGAAGGATCGAGGGCAGCATGGAGGAGCTTCTGCGGCAGGGGGAAGTGGATCAGAAAAGAGAGGATTATGTGCAGGCCGTTCTGACAGATCAGAAGGAGCTGGTTGATCCTATGGGAGTCTTAAGAAGCGTATACCCAAATCTGATGCAGGTAATCAGGAAAGAAACGGCTGGCAGTCTGCAGTATAAGGGAGAAGAACTAAAGCTAAAGAGAAGGGATCCCCTGACGATTCTGGAGGATTTTTATAGTTTTGTCAGGGAAGAGGCACTGACGGAAGAAAAGAAAGCACTTCTGGTACAGATGATAAAGGAGACAGAGGAATGAAGCCGATCACACTGACCATCTGCGGGTGGGGACCATACCGGGATGAGCAGCCACCTATTGATTTTGAGATACTTGGGAGCAGAGGACTGTTTTTGATCACAGGAGCAACAGGAGCCGGAAAGACCACTATTTTTGATGCGGTTACATATGCGCTGTACGGGGATCTGAGCGGAAAAACAAGAGAAAAGGGCAGTGTCAGAAGTGATTTTGCCGACCCTTCTACTAAGACCTACGTAGAGCTTGTTATGGAGCATGGGGGAAAGCGGTACCGCATCAGGAGAAATCCGGAATATATGCGGCCAAGAAAACGGCAGTCAAAAAATGGTGAGCTGACGAAAGAGAAGGAAAATGCATATCTGACTATGCCCGATGGCAGCTGCATTGAAGGAAGCAGTGAGGTGACAGCCAGGATCAGGGAGCTTCTCAAGGTAGACATCAATCAGTTCAGACAGCTTTCCATGATCGCGCAGGGAGAATTTACAAGACTTCTTACAGCACCATCTTCAGAAAAGTCAAAGATCTTCCGGGAGATTTTTGATACGAAGCTTTACGAGAGGCTGGAGGCAAAGCTGAAGAATAGCTCTGCAGAACTTTACAGGCAGGTAATGGAATACCGTCATCGCATGGAAGAAGAGGTTTCTGTATTTTCACCTGATGAGGAACTGAAAACGGAAGTTGAGGCACTTGTAGCAGAGGCAGGTATCTATTCGGAACGGCTGCTTCCCTTTCTTAAGGAGAAGATAAGCATTTTCCTTAGCGAAGAAAAGAGACTGCTTTCAGAACAAAAGAAAGCGGAAGAGGAGATCGAAGAGCTTGCTGGTATTGTAAAGGAAGCTGAGCAGACAAACGCGCTCATGGAGCAGCTTGCAAAAGAACGGGAAAAGCAGAAGAGCCTTGCAGAAAAGGAGCCTGATTACCGGCAGATGGAAGAACGTCTGCAGAGGGCAGGAAGGGCGGCGGCTATGCGGGAATATGAACTGCTTTTTCAGAACAGGGAAGAGCAGAGAAAGACCTGTGAAAAGAAGCTGCAACTTTTGGAAGGGGAACTGAAGGGTCTCTTGCAGAAGGAGGAGGAACACCGTACCCTGACGGAGCTTGCAGGACAGATAGCAGGAGCCTTTGAACAGGAGGAGCAGCGTAAAGAGGCAGAAAGGCTCCACCGGGAAAAAGAAACGGCACTTCAGAAAAAGAAACAGGAATTCAGTGTTTTGCAGATCAGCTATAAGAAGGCAGAGAAAGAGGCAGAAGAGAGTATCCATGACTATGAAAATGCAGAGAAGAGATACCGGCATGGTATTGCCGGCATACTGGCACAGGAGTTGAAGGAAGGAGAGCCCTGCCCGGTCTGCGGGGCTCTGTCACATCCCTGCAGGCAGGGAAAAGAACAGGGTGTGCCAACGGAGGAGGAGCTAAAAGAAAAGAAGAAGCATTCTGAGAAGAAGAGACAGGAGCTCATGAGGATCCATGGAGAGACGAGAGCCTGCAGGGAAGCCAGAGATCTGCTTCGCAGGGAAGCAGAGGAAAGCGGGAAAATGCAGAGGGAGCTTACAGAGAAGGTCAGGGCTCTGCCAGCAGAGATCAGGGAATATCTGGGCGCCCATGAAAGATCAGATTTTGAAAAGCAGAGGAAGGAAGCAGAGGAGCTTCGCCTTTGTATTTTGGAAAAAGAGAAAACGCAGGAGGCGCTCAGACAGGAAAGACAGGTACTTCTGGAAAAGGAAAAGCATGCCGGGGAAGCTTTCCGGGATGAACTGAAAAAGGCGGACTTCACAGGTGAAGAGGAATATCGCTCTTCCTTTCTTTCCGAACAGAGAAGAAGGAAAGAGCAGGAGGCAGTCCAGACTTACAGACAGCAGTGCCATGCGGTGGAGCATCTGATCCAACATCTGGAAGTGGAGCTTTCGGAAAGAGAGAAGACAGATCCGGCAGAGAAGAAGCAGCAGCTTGAGGAGGTAAGAAAAAAGAAGGCGGAGCTGACAGTAAGCTGTAACCGTCTCTGGAAAAACAGGAATGAAACGGAAAAGCTGTACCGTTCTTTAAAAGAAAAGAAGGAAAAGAGCACGGCTCTTTCTGAAAAGTACGGTATCATCAAGGACCTGGATGATGCTGTAAATGGAAATAATAAGAAACGTCTTGTGCTGGAGCAGTATGTGCTTGCCGCTTTTTTTGAGGAAATCCTGAAGGCGGCAAATCTGCGTCTTGCTATGATGAGCGGCGGACGTTATACCCTGCACCGTACAAAAGAGGTAACTGACGGAAGGAGTAAGGATAGTCTTGATATGGAGGTGCTGGACTATTATACCGGAAGATACAGATCCGTGAAAACACTTTCGGGCGGAGAAAATTTTAAGGTGTCATTATCTCTTGCACTTGGAATGAGTGATGTAGTACAGGCATACAGCGGCGGAATACAGGTAGATGCACTGTTCATTGATGAGGGGTTTGGGGCGCTGGATCAGGAATCACTTGAACAGGCATGTCAGACGCTGATGAGTCTTGCGGAGAGCGACCGGATGATCGGGATCATTTCCCATGTACCGCTTCTTTCTGAAAAAATCGAAAACCAGATTCAGGTTAAGAAAACCAGTACTGGAAGTACGTATCAACTTGTGGTATTCTAAAAAAAGTATGCGGCAAAACCGCAGAGTGAGTCCGACCCGCATTGCGTGTCAGTGAAGGAGGAAGCTTAGTTAAATGGAAAAAAAAGCAGATGTCATTATTATAGGAGCAGGACCCGGAGGCATATTCTGTGCCTATGAGCTGCTTCGTCAGAAGCCGGATCTGAAGGTAATCGTCATTGAAAAAGGACGTTCCATAGAGAAAAGAGTGTGCCCAAAGAGAACAACTCTGCAGTGTGTAGGCTGCAAGCCCTGTTCCATTACAACCGGATTTGCCGGCGCCGGCGCATTCTCAGATGGAAAGCTTTCCCTTTCCCCGGATGTAGGCGGCAATCTGCCGGAAATTCTCGGCTATGAAAAGACAGCAGAACTGATCCATGAATCAGATGAGATTTATCTGAAATTTGGAGCAGACAGAAACGTTTATGGTGTAGATAAGCAGGATGTGATCCGCGAGATCAGAAGAAGGGCTATTGGTGCAAATTTAAAGCTTGTCGAGTGCCCGATCAGGCACCTTGGAACAGAGGAAGGCTACAAGATCTATGCAAAGCTTCAGAAGCATCTGATGGATGAGGGAGCAGAGCTGATCTTTAATACTATGGTGGAAGAGATCCTGGTAGAGGATGGAAAGGCAGTTGGCGTCAGAACCGATAAGGGAGATGCTTACTACGGCAGTGAAGTGGTATCCGCAGTAGGAAGGGAAGGTGCTGACTGGTTTAAGGATAAATGCGAAGAGGTTGGGATCGAGACCATGCCTGGCACCGTAGATGTTGGTGTGCGTGTTGAGGTCAGAGATGAGGTCATGCAGTATCTGAATGATAATCTGTATGAAGCCAAGCTGATCTATCATACGCCGACTTTTGATGATAAGGTAAGAACCTTCTGTACCAATCCTTCCGGAGAAGTGGCAACAGAATACTATGAGGGCGGCCTTGCTGTTGTCAATGGGCATGCCTATAAGGCAAAGGATCATAAGACACACAATACCAATTTTGCGATCCTTGTCAGCAAGAATTTTACGAAGCCGTTCAAGACACCGATCGAATATGGCAAGCAGATCGCACAGCTTTCCAATATGCTCTGTGGCGGCAGGATCCTGGTACAGACCTTTGGTGATTTTAAGAGAGGCAGAAGAACTACAGAAGAAAGACTCTGCAGGAATAATCTGATCCCTACCTTAAAGGATGCAGTACCCGGAGATCTTTCCCTGGTATTCCCCCACAGGATCATGGTGGATATAGAGGAGATGCTGGAAGCACTTGATAAGATCACTCCGGGTATTGCCAGTGATGAGACTCTTCTGTATGGTGTGGAAGTAAAGTTTTATTCCAACAGAGTAATCGTAAACAGCGATTTTGAGACGAGTATTAAGGGACTTCGTGCTATTGGAGACGGTGCCGGTGTGACAAGAGGACTCCAGCAGGCGTCAGCAAACGGTATCAGTGTGGCAAGAAGTATCTTAAAGGGAATGAATGCATGAGAAACAGAAACAGGCGCATGGCAGCAGCACTCCTTACAGTGTTGCTCCTGCTTCTTTCAGGCTGTATGGATTCGCTGAAGGGCTCCAAAGTTGTGCTGACGACCGGATTTGAGAAGAACGAGGTGTTCCGGATCGAGGATATGTCCTGCACACTCCCGGAAGCCATGGTTTATCTGATCAATACCAAAAACCGGTATGAAAGTGTATACGGCAAGGAAATATGGAATGTCAGCCTGGATGGTGTGACACTGGAGGAAAATGTCAAGGAAACTGTCCTTGCACAGCTCGCACAGCAGAAGACCATGAACCTTCTGGCAAGACAGAACGGAGTGGATTTAAGTGAAGAGGAAGAGGCCAGAGCCACACGGGCTGCAGAAACCTATTTCCAGTCCTTGAGAGAGGAAGAAAAGAACACTCTGCAGATCACGGTAAAGGATGTAGAGGAGCTGTACCGGGAGTATGCACTGGCAAGGAAGGTTTACCAGTATATCATTAAGGACATCAATCCGGAGATCAGTGATGATGAGGCAAGAACCATCACGATCCAGTATATTTACTTCAGGACCTGTGTCCTTGATGGCAGCGGAAAGAAGATCGAATATTCTGCAGAAGAGAAGCGGGAGATCCTAAAAAAAGCGGAGGAGGTTCGTTCACTGCTGAAAAATGAAGAAGCAGAGTTCGAAGAGCTGATTCTGAAATACAGCGACAGTGAGGAGGGAACCTGCTCCTTTGGAAAGGGCGAGGAGGATCCGGCTTTTGAGGATGCGGCCTTCAATCTGGAAACGGGTGAGATCAGCAATATTGTGGAAACACCGGATGGCTATTATCTGATCAAATGTATCAGTACTTTTAACCGTACCGAAACCGATGCCAATAAGATCAAGATCGTTGAGAAAAGAAGGGAAGAGGTATTCGGACAGGAGTACGAGGCCTTTGTTGCAGCTCTGACCCGTAACTTGAATGAGGAGCTCTGGCAGAGTGTAACCTTTACAGGAACAGAAAATATCACGACTTCTGATTTTTTTGACATCTTTGGTGAATACTTTGACGGAATTTTATAAAAAGTTAATAATTTGCGGAAACACTGATATTTCCTGATGTTCCCTGCGATTTGTTAGCACTCATTAATAATGAGTGCTAATTTTACCTTGACTTTTCAGACCGACAGAACTACACTATTTTTTAGATGCAATGAACTGAAAGAAAATATAAGAATTGATACAGGAAAGAAAAGGAGTGATTACCATGGCAGAAAAGCATGGAAGCTTATCAATTAACAGTGAAAACATATTCCCGATCATAAAGAAGTGGCTGTATTCAGATCACGATATCTTTTACAGAGAACTGATCTCTAACGGCTGTGATGCGATCACGAAGCTGAAAAAGCTTGATATGATGGGAGAGTATGAGCTGCCGGAAAATTATAAGGCAAGGATCGATGTTATAGTGGATCCAGAAGCCAAAACGCTGACCTTCACTGATAATGGTATCGGCATGACGGCAGCTGAGGTAGAAGAATATATCAATCAGATCGCTTTTTCAGGAGCAACAGATTTTATCAGCAAATATAAGGACAAGACAGATAATGACCAGATCATCGGACATTTCGGACTTGGCTTTTACTCCGCATTTATGGTAGCAGATGAAGTGCACATTGATACCCTATCCTATAAAGAGGGAGCGGAGGCTGTCCACTGGGAATGTGACGGTGGTACCGAGTTTACCATGACAGAAGGTGACAGGGCAGAGGTAGGAACGAAGATCACCCTGTTTGTTAATGAAGATGTGCTGGAGTTCTGTAATGAATATAAGGCAAGAGAGGTCATTAAGAAATATTGTTCCTTTATGCCTGTTGAGATCTACCTTTCCAAGGCAAACACCAAAGAGACAGAGACCATTAAGGCAGAAGAGAAGCGGCCTGGCGATATGGTCGTAGAGGAGATCAAGCCGGAGAAGGAGGGTGATGAAGAGAAGCTGAAGATCGTAAAGAGACCTGAACTTTTGAACGATACATGCCCGCTCTGGATGAAAAATCCCAGTGAATGTACAAAGGAAGAGTATCTGGAATTTTACAGAAAGGTATTTCAGGATTATAAGGAGCCCCTGTTCTGGATCCATCTGAATATGGATTATCCTTTTAACCTGAAGGGTATCCTGTATTTCCCGAGGATCAATATGGAGTATGAATCCATTGAGGGAACAATCAAGCTGTACAATAATCAGGTATTTATTGCTGACAATATCAAGGAGGTTATCCCAGAGTTCCTGATGTTGTTAAAGGGTGTGATCGACTGTCCTGATCTGCCGCTTAATGTTTCCAGAAGTGCACTCCAGAATGACGGCTTTGTCAAGAAGATCTCTGATTATATTTCCAAAAAGGTCGCAGACAAGCTGGCAGGTATGTGCAAGACTGAGAAGGAAGAGTATGATAAGTACTGGGATGACATCAGCCCCTTCATCAAGTTTGGCTGTCTGAAGGATGACAAATTCTGTGAGAAGATGACAGATTATATCCTGTTTAAGAATCTGGATGGCAAATATCTGACACTTCCTGAATGTCTTGAGGTCAATAAGATCGATCCGGATGAGACAGAGAATAAGGAGGAGGCAGAAGAGAAAAGCGCAGAGTCCGAAGAGAAGAAGGAAAAAGTCATCTATTATGTAACGGATGAGAAACAGCAAAGCCAGTATATCAATATGTTCAAGACTGCCAAAATGGATGCTGTGATCCTGAACCACAATATTGACCAGCCGTTTATTTCCCAGCTGGAGGCCAAAAATGAGGGCATCAGGTTCAAGAGGATTGATGCAGATCTTACAGATACATTGAAGGCAAAGACGAGCAAGAAGGCGGAGGAAGAGCTTACAAAGGCTGCTGAGACCATTGGCAAGGTGATGAAAAAGGCTCTTAAGAAGGACAAGATCGAGATCAAGGTGGAGAAGCTGAAGAATAAGAAGATTGCCTCCATGATGACCCTTTCTGAAGAGAGCCGGAGAATGCAGGACATGATGAAGATGTATACAATGCCCGGCATGGATATGGGAGGCTATGGAAAGGAAGGAGAGACACTGGTTCTGAATGCCAGCCATCCCCTTGTACAGTATGTGCTTGAACATACTGATGACAGCAATGTTTCCATGATCTGTGAACAGCTTTATGATCTGGCACTGCTCCAGCAGGCACCGCTTGAACCGGAAGCCATGAGCAAGTTTATCACAAGAAGTAATGATATTATGCTGCTTCTGACCAAATAAGATATGTAGCAAAGCAGATCCCCCCTGCATAGAATAGAAGAAAGACTATGCAGGGGGGTTTTTATGCCTGAGGAAAGTTTACAGACAGGGAGTGCCAGAGGAAGGCTGCAGATCAATGTTACATCTTCCCTTGGACTAATCCCGGTGAAGAATGCTGCCGTTACCATATCATATTCGGAAGAACCCGATGCTCCGATAGAAAAGCTGGATACAGATTCCTCTGGACAGACAGAGCGGGTGGAGCTTGCAGCACCGCCGATCGATTACAGCATTGAACCATCTGAGCAGAAGCCATACAGTGAATATACGGTTCTTGTAGAGGCACCAGGATATGAGTCTGCTGTGATTTCGGGAACAGAGATCCTGCCGGACACACTGGCACTTCAGCCGGTTTCCTTAAAACCGCTGGAAACTGCAGAAGGGGATCAGGAAAGAGTGGTTATCCCTGATCATACTCTTTATGGCGATTATCCGCCAAAGATCCCAGAGGATGAGATCAAGCCCATAGAAGAAACAGGGGAAATTGTTTTAAGCAGGGTTGTGATTCCGGAATATATTGTAGTGCATGATGGTGTGCCGGATGATACCAGTGCACAGAATTATTATGTGAAATACAGGGATTATATCAAAAACGTGGTTTCTTCAGAGGTTTATGCTACCTGGGAAGAAAATGCCATCTATGCCAATGCACTGGCAATCATGTCATTTACCTTAAACCGGGTCTATACGGAGTGGTATAGAGGAAAGGGGTATCCGTTTACCATTACTTCATCTACGGCCTATGATCAGAATTGGATCTATGGCAGAAATATTTATTCCAACATAGACAGGATCATAGACAGTATTTTTGCTAATTATCTGTCAAGACCGGGTGTGAAACAGCCGATTTTCACTTCCTACTGTGATGGAAGGAGAGTGACCTGTAATGGCTTAAGCCAGTGGGGCTCACAGTATCTGGCGGGAGAAGGCTATACACCTATTGAAATCCTCCGTTATTACTACGGAAATGATATGTATATCAACACGGCGGAGAGTATTTCAGGTGTACCGTCCTCCTATCCGGGATATGCTCTGTCCATAGGCTCCTCCGGTGAAAAGGTACGCCAGCTCCAGAATCAACTGAACAGGATCGCACAGAATTATCCGGCGATCCCGACAATTGCTGCAGACGGGATCTATGGACCTGAAACAGCGAAGGCAGTCAGGGAATTTCAGAAAATTTTTAATCTGGAGCCGTCTGGAGTGACCGATTATCCAACCTGGTACAGTATTTCCAATATCTATGTGGGGGTTACCAGAATAGCAGAGTCATAGGAGTGTTTTGCCATTGCGGAGGGGAGCTTTTTAATGGTATACTATTAATTAATTAATTACAGACATTTATGCCTTTAGGCGGCAGCCCTGTGCCTGCGGATTTCCCAGGTGGAAGGACTGTCTGTCTTTTGGCAGTAAGGAAAAGGGGCTACAAGGGTGCTGAGTGCAGTTGACAGGATATTGGCAGGTGAATTTAATAAAGAGAACCGTTTTCTGGATTTTTCCACACCAAAAATTGAATTGTCGGTTCATAGTGGGGAGATCACAGAAGGCTCTTTTATCATATATGGACCGAAGAATCAGCTTACTGAGGGCAGAGTATCCTCGTCAAGGCTCAGGATGAAATGTCTGACAGAGAATTTTACCGGTTATGAGGAAGAGATCAGTTACCAGTTTGATGCTGCAGATCTGGAAGAAGGCGAGTGCATCAGGGGAGAATTTTCCATTATCTCCAATCAGGGAGAGTATACGATCCCTTATGAAGTTAATATTGTGCCAGTCTATATGGAATCCAGTCTTGGAACGATCCGGAATCTGTTTCATTTTACCAATCTGGCTAAAACTAATTTTGAGGAAGCTGTCAGGCTCTTTTATTCTGCACAGTTCAAAGCGATCTTTCAGGGAGTGGACAGACAGTATTACACCATATACAGAGGTCTTTGCGCAGGGGAAAGAAGAGAGCAGAATGTAGAGGAATTTCTGCTCGCGATCAAGAAGAAGCAGAAAGTCCAGTTTATTCTGGAAGAGACAGAGCTCCGTATTGATTCACCGAAAGAAAATATGGAGTATAAGGTAGTGATCAGCCGGAATGGATGGGGCTGCAGTGATCTTTCTGTGACTGCGGAGGGAGATTTTCTGGTACTGGAAAAGGATCATATCAGGGATGAAGATTTTCTTGGGAACTGCTACAGGTTACCCTTTTATCTGGCAGAGGACAGGCTTCATGGAGGTAGGAATTATGGAGTCATCCATTTGCAGAATGCCTATACGGATCTGACAGTCACGGTGCAGGTTTATATACCATCGGGAACAGGGCGGCTACCTGATCTGCGGCTGCAGAAAAAGCATGCGACCCTGAGCCTGATGCAGTATTATGAAGCCTTTCGTACCAAAAAGATCAGCGCAGCATCCTGGATGCAGGAAACAGAAAAGATCCTGGATACACTGGCCAGTGCAGATGAGAAGGATTATGCTTCCAGACTGATGCATGTGCAGCTCATGGTAACTCAGGAGCGCTACAGTGAAGCTAGATGGCTCCTGTCCAAAACAGAGGATGCTATGGAGGGAAGCTTTGATCCGGCACTTTATTGTTACGATCTGTATCTGACCACCCTGATCAACAGAGAAGAATCCTATATAGATGAAGTGGCTCTGCAGGTGGAGAGGATCTATGCGCAGAATCCGGATAACTGGCGGATCGCCTGGCTGCTTTTATACCTTTCTGAGGAGTATGGCAAGAGCCCGTCTGCCAGATGGATGGTGCTGGAGGATCAGTACAAGCTGGGCTGTATCAGTCCGGTACTTTATATAGAAACATATAATCTGATGAATGCTTCCCCTACGCTTCTGATGAAGCTGAGTGGATTTGAACTGCAGGTGCTGACCTATGCACTGAAGAAAGGACTGCTGAACCCACAGATTGCCGAGCAGATCGTATTTTTGTCCTTTAAGGAAAAACAATACCAAAAACAGGTATATCAGCTCCTGAAAAAGTGCTTTGAGCTTGTGCCTTCAGATGAACCACTGCGTGCGATCTGTACACTTCTGATCAAGGGCAGTAAAATGGATGAGGAAGCCTTTGGATGGTATGCAAAGGGGATTGAGAGGCAGCTGCGGATCACAAGACTGTACGAGTATTACATGATGTCGGTAAAGCTTTCTGACAAGACAATATTGCCCAAGATCGTATTGATGTATTTTGCCTTTGACAGCAGCCTTGACAATCTGCACAATGCATTTCTATACGCCTATGTACATAAAAACAAGGATACCTATCCGGAGGTTTATGCGAGCTATAAGGAGCAGATCGAACGTTTTGTAGTCTTTCAGATGATGAAGGGAAGGAATAACCAATGGCTTTCCTACCTGTACCGGAACATTGTGACAGAAAGCATGGTTACAGAAGAAACGGCAGGGGGACTGGCCGAAGCGGTCTTCATCCACAGACTTCAGATCAAAAGGGAAGATATTCACAGGATTATCCTTGTATATGAAAAGCAGAAGAGCGAGGTGGCATTTATGGCAGGCAGCAGGGAAGCTTATCTGCCGGTTTATGGAAGTGACTGTCGTATTTTTCTGGAGGATAGCAGAGGGTGCCGGTATTGCAGGGAAGAAGACTATGAACTGGAAAGGATGCTGATCCCGGACAAGCTGGCCAAAATGGCAGCAGCTCATATCACAGATGATGTGAACCTGGATATCTGGATGTGCGAAAGAGGACGGGTGCTGGCTGTTATCAATGAAGAGAATGTACAGCTGATGAAGCGTGTATGCGGCTATGAGCTTCTTGAAGATAATATGCGGCGTGATATCCGTATGAATCTGATACGGTATTTCTATGAAAAAGATAAAATGCAGGAGCTTGACAGCTTCCTTTTGGAAATAACCTATGAAATGGCAGATAATACCTGCTATGCTGAGATCCTCAGCTTTCTTATTGTGCGTGGTATGTACGAGAAGGCTTATGAATGGATCCGTAAGAGGGGTGGAGAGGGAATTGATGCTAAAAGACTGATGAGACTCTGCAGCAGGCTGATCCAGATGGAGCTGGCTGATCCGGATCCCGTATTGACAGCGCTCGTCTATCTGGCGTTCCAGAGTGGAAAATATGATGAAAATCTCCTGAAATATCTGAACACCTATTACAATGGCTGTGTTAAAAATATGAGAGATATTTACAAAGCAGCTGCAGCTTTTGGCGTGGATGCCTATGCGATCAGTGAAAGGATACTGATCCAGATTCTTTACACAGGAGCTTATATCAGCGAAAAAACGGAGATATTCCAGTATTATGTGGCAGGTGGGGCAGGAACGGATGTGGAGCTGGCATTCCTTGCACAGAGCTGTTATGACTATTTTGTGGATGATAAGATCATAGATGATTATCTGTTGAAGGAGCTGCAGAGGATCATAAATAGACGGGAGGAGGTTCCACTTGTATGTAAGCTGGCCTATACCCGTTATTATGCCGAAAATAAGGAGCTTCTGGATAAGCATGTGATAGAGGAGCTGATCCCTTATCTGCGGGAACTGACCGCGGCAGATCTTTTGTTCCCTTATTACAAGGAGTATGCAGATAAGATCCCTTTTATGAGACAGTTCGCAGATAAGACTATGATCCGTTACAGACTGGAGAACGGCGGCAGGGCAGTGATCCATTACCTTCTGGAGGGAAGTGACGGGGAGTATGTCATGGAAGAAATGAAGGAAATGTTTGGCGGCATCTGTGTGAAACAGTTTGTTTTGTTTTTTGGAGAGAAGCTGCAGTATTATATTACTGAAACAGAAAAGGATAAGGAACACCTGACAGAGAGCAGTACCTTGAGCTGTAGTGATACAGACAGGGAGCAGAAGGAAAGTAAATACAGCCTGATCAATGATATTGCCATAGGCAGAGCCATGGATGATGAAAATACCATGGGGGATCTGCTCCATGAATATTTTGAGAGGGAATTTATGGTAGAAAAGCTCTTCCATATTGTATAAAGGAGAAAAGTCATGTTCGCAGGGGTAAAGGAACAGACAGAAAAGAAAAACGGTAAAAAGATAGCAGTAGGATATGATCTTGGCAGTGTGGCTTCCCAGATCAGCTATTGTACGCTGGAGGAACGGAAGGTGGAAACCGTATCCAGTGTGGCAGGCACAGAGCAGTATAATATTCCAACGGTACTCTGCAAAAGGAGAGGTGTAAACCAGTGGTTTTATGGTAAGGAAGCACTAAAATATGAAAAAGAGGAAGATGGCATTCTGGTAGGAGATCTGGTGGAGCTTGCCAAGAGGGGGGAAGAGGTGATCGTAGAAACAGAAAGCTATGATCCGGCAGCTCTTCTGGCACTATATGTCAAACGGAGTCTTTCTCTTCTTTCCCTTCATGTATCCTTAAGCCAGATCGAAGTAATGATGTTTACTGTAGAGGAGCTGACATCGGAGATGGTAGGTGTTCTTTCCAAGGTAGTAGCCGGACTTTCTCTGCAGACGAAAAAAGTACTGTTTCAGAGCCGGGCGGAAAGCTTCTATTATTATATGCTGTATCAGCCAAAGGAGTTGTGGCAGAATCAGGTCATGATCTTTGACTACAGCAGGGAAATGAGAAGCATCTGTCTTGAATGTAATCCCATGACAACACCACAGGTGGTACTGATCAACAGTAATATATACCCGGAGATGGAAAGAGTTGCCTTCATAAAGAGAGATTCACCAAAGACGGAGGAAGAAAGAAGGGAGCAGGAGAGGGAACTGGATGAAAAATTTCTGCAGATAGTAGAAGCGGAGATGGAAGGCAGCATGTTTTCTACAGTATATCTTCTGGGGGATGGATTTAAGGAAGGCTGGACCAGAGAGTCCCTGCGGTATCTCTGCAGGAACAGGAGAGTATTTCAGGGAAACAATCTGTACAGTAAGGGTGCCTGCTATGGTGCCATTGAGAGGGTAAGTCCCAGTGGAGAAGGAGAAAAGTATGTATACCTTGGGGCAGATAAGCTGAAGTCTAACGTGGGCATGAAGGTAGAGAGAAGAGGGGAGGATTCCTACTTTGCTATACTGGATGCCGGACAGAACTGGTATGAAGCAGCCGCAGATTTTGAAGTGATCCTGAGAAAAGGAAACAGTCTGGGTTTCCATATCACACCGCTGACAGGTGAAAATATCTCAGATAAGAAGATTGAACTGGAAGGTTTGCCAGAGAGACCTCCGGGCACTACCAGACTGAAGATCCATGTGGAAATGGAATCTGTAAATCAGGTAACAGCGACCATAGAAGATATGGGATTTGGAGAATTTTTCCCATCCAGCGGTAAGGGCTGGTGTAAGACCATTACTGTGTGAGGGAAAGGGAGCAGGTTCATGGAAAACATATTATTATGCACAGGTAAATATGCAGAAAAACCATATCATTTTGAACATGCGGGTGTAAATGTATACTGTGTGGAGGAGCTTTGCTATCTGCTGGCCAGCAATCCTTTTATGATAGATACAGGGATCATGGATAAGAAGCTGGTGCAGTGGCTGTATGAAGAGTGTGGGCTGAAGGAGCTTTCCCATCAGCTGTTGCAGCTTTTCCAGCGTGGATGCCAGCCAGGGGTATTCGTGGATACGATCCTGGATTACGCCGGTTATTGCAGCAGGGAAGACAAGGAACGGATCGATGAGGTATTAAGGGGAAGTGCAGGGCTTGATCAGTATGAAAAGCAGAAACGACAGGGAGATTACCTGATGAAAAACCGCAGGTACCAGCTGGCAGTACGTGAATATGAGAATCTGCTTTCTAACCTGCCGGAGGCTGAAAAGGAGCTGATCCCATTGGTTTACCATAATCTTGGTGTGGCCTGCTGCAGACTGTTCCGGTTTGAGAGCGGAGCCTCTTATCTGAAGAAGGCCTATGAGCTTTCTGGCAGAGAGGAGTCCGGTATCCAGTATCTGGAAGCACTGCGTGAGCAGCTGACAGAGGGGGATTATGTTTCCTTTATTGCAGATCACAGGGAGTATTATGAGCTGTCCATGAAGGTAGAAACGCTCTATGAGACGGCAAGGGGACAGTTTGAGGCTACGAGGGAAAACCGGATGCTGTCTGCACTGAAGATCTACAGGGATGAGGGAAACACAGGCTCCTATTATGAAGAGATCGATAAGATCATAGCAAGACTTAAGGATGATTACCGGGCGAGCGTGGCACAATAGGTAAGGAGAGTATATGAGCTTTTTAGATAAGATATTTCCCTGGAGAAAGAACCAGGAAGACCCCATGTATGAGATCAATGACTGGAATGAGATCGTTTATGATAGGGATGATCTCCAGATCAACGATAAGCAGCAGAGAGAGGATTATATCAAAGGCTGCCTTGAGCAGATCGCAGAGGCATCCACGGAACTGGAAAATCTGAAGCATGAGTATAATATGGTCACCTCCTATCTGAAGGACATGGAGGAGATCGAGTCATTGTCGGAGGAAGAGATGCTTCTTCTGCAGAGCTATGCTAGAAAGATCGAGGAGCTTTCTGATAAGCAGTCAGATTATGCAAAAAGGGAACGGAAGCTGGATGAAGTAAAGTACCGTCAGATGGAACGGATAGAGAATGAAATCCAGGAGGGCTGCGAGAAGCTTCTGAAAGCTGAAGAATATCAGGAACTGATCAAAAGAGATCTGAAAAGGCTGGATGGAGAAAAGCAGGCCTACCAGTACAGAAGGGCAGAGCTGCAGCACATTCTGGAGGATTCCAGAAGTATGGCTGTTATCTGTACCATAGCTGTGATCATCTGTATTCTGGTACTTCTGATCCTGCAATATGGCTTTTCCATGAATACAGGAATCGGTTATGTAGCCGCAGCAGCACTTGGGGCAGCAGCGATTACGGGAGTCTTTCTTAAGTATAACAATGCTTCGGAGGAACTGTTTACGGTAGAAAATGGGATTGGAAGGATCATAAGGCTGCAGAATACAGTAAAGATCCGGTATGTAAATAATACGCATCTGCTGGATTACCTTTATTTGAAGTATCAGGTTGGCAGCGCTAGGGAGCTGCAGAAGGATTATCAGGATTACCAGCAGGAAAGAGAAGAGAGGGAGCGCTATTATAGTGCAGAGAAGGATCTGGATGAATGCCAGAAGGATCTGATCCATGAACTGAGGAGGTGCCAAATACAGGATCCTATGATCTGGATCCATCAGACCAGAGGACTCCTGGACAAAAAGGAAATGGTGGAGATCCGCCACAGCCTGATCATCAGACGTCAGTCTCTGCGCCGGAGAATGGATTATAATAAAGAAGTGGTTGCCGGCAAAGCACAGGATGAGATCAAGGATCTGGCAAAAAAATATCCTAGATACGCAAAGGAGATCATGGATACGGTAGATGAATACGAAAAGGATTTTTCTTGACGAATCTACTCCTGCATGATAGAGTGATTATCGAACAAATACTTTAGTCTAATAAACTAATAAATCACTAAATCGGCAGAGGAGAATATTATGAAAAAAATATTGGCAATGGCAGTAACAGCTGCATTTACGGTAAGCATGCTGGCCGGATGCGGACAGAGCGCAGAAACAACAGACACGGCAGCACGGGAAGAAGCAGCACAGGAAGAAGCAGCACAGGAAGAAGCAGCACAGGAAACAGAAACAGAAGCTTCTGAGAGAACAACCTTTACTGTAGGATTTGATGCAGAATTCCCACCCTACGGCTATATGGATGAAAACGGAGAGTATACCGGATTTGACCTGGATCTGGCACAGGAGGTATGTGACAGGAACGGCTGGGAGCTTGTAAAGCAGCCTATTGACTGGGATTCCAAGGATATGGAATTATCCTCAGGAGCTATTGACTGCATCTGGAATGGCTTTACCATGAACGGACGTGAAGATGCTTATACCTTCAGTGTGCCCTATGTAGATAACAGTCAGGTATTTGTAGTAGCCGCTGATTCCGGTATTACTGCCTTTGCTGATCTTGCAGACAGGAATGTAGGTGTACAGAAGGATTCTTCCGCACTGGCAGCTCTTGAGGGAGATGCGGCTGATCTTGCGGCAACCTTTGGAAACCTGACACAGTATTCTGATTATAATACAGCGTTCATGGATCTGGAGCAGGGTGCGATTGATGCACTTGCGATCGATGTGGGCGTTGCTGATTATCAGATTGCATCCAGAGGAGAGGGCTTTGTCAAGCTTTCCGAGAATCTGGCAAGCGAACAGTATGGAATAGGCTTTAAGCTTGGCAATGTGGAACTGAAGGATCAGGTAGAGAAGACACTGCTTGAAATGGCGGATGACGGTACCTTTGGAAAGATTGCAGAAAAGTATGGCTTATCAGACAGCGTATGTCTTGGTAAGTAAAAAGAAAATGCACTGGATAAGTCGGGAGAGATGACAGTATCATCTCTCCCACTGTTGGAAACAGGCAGAATGTGAGGGTATACATGACATTATCGATCATATTGTTACAGCTTATGAAAGGTATGGGAGTGACGGCAGAAATCTTTTTTCTGACGCTTCTTTTTTCTTTGCCTCTTGGTTTACTGGTAGCCTTTGGACGGATGTCAAAGAATGGCATTATCCGGATGATCAGTAAGATCTATATTTCTGTGCTAAGGGGAACACCGCTTATGCTCCAGCTCATTGTAGTGTATTTTGCCCCCTTTTATGTGTTTCACCTGAAGGTCGGCAATTACAGGTTCCCGGCTATCATCATAGCATTTGCGTTAAATTATGCGGCATATTTTGCAGAGATATACAGGGCAGGCATTGAATCCATGCCGGTTGGACAATATGAAGCGGCCAGAGTTCTTGGCTACAGCAGGCTCCAGACCTTTGTAAGGATCATTCTTCCACAGGTGATCAAGAGGATCCTGCCACCGGTGACAAATGAAACGATCACTCTTGTAAAGGATACTTCGCTTGCCTTTGTGCTGGCTCAGGCAGAAATGTTTACCATGGCAAAGCAGATCGCAGCCAAGGAAACAAGTATCATGCCACTTATGATCGCGGGCATATTCTATTATCTGTTCAACCTGATCGTGGCAACGGTGATGGAACGGATCGAGAAGAGTCTGAATTACTATAAGTAAGAGATGGAGGAAGACAATGAGCGAAGAAGGCAAGATTCTGCTGCAGATAGAGCATATGAAAAAAAGCTTTGACGGGGTGGAGATCCTGAAGGATATTTCTCTTTCTGTCAGAGAAGGAGAGGTGGTCTCCATCATAGGTCCTTCCGGCTCCGGCAAGTCAACACTGCTCCGGTGTGCAACGATGCTGGAGACCATGGATGGAGGAATGCTTTCTTATCTTTCTGAAAAAGCGGCATATGAGGAAGCTGGAAGATGCGTTTATGCACCAAAAGCAAAGCTGAAGGAGATTCATAAGAATTTTGGACTGGTGTTCCAGAATTTTAATCTCTTTCCCCATTACAGTGTCAAGAAAAATATCACAGATGCGCCTGTTGTGGTGGATAAGGTTCCAAAGAAGGAAGCAGAAGAGAGGGCGGAAAAGCTTCTGGCACAGCTTGGATTGTCTGATAAGGCGGATGCTTATCCGTGCCAGCTTTCCGGAGGTCAGCAGCAGCGGGTATCGATCGCAAGGGCTCTGGCGCTGCAGCCGAAAATCCTGTTTTTTGATGAGCCAACTTCTGCGCTCGATCCGGAGCTGACTGGGGAGGTATTAAAGGTTATCAAGGAACTGGCAAGGGAACATATGACCATGATCATCGTCACTCACGAGATGCAGTTTGCAAGGGAGCTGTCGGACAGGATCATTTTTATGGAGCAGGGGATCATACAGGCGGAGGGAACACCGGAGGAGATCTTCCACTGTGAAAATGACCGTGTCAGGGAATTTATTGGAAAGTTTCAGTCATAAGACGTGTTGATTTATGACAGGAGGTAGTATATACTCCACAATAGAGGTTATTTACTAAACTTTACGAAAGGCAAGGAAACCAAAATGAAAAAAATGGAACAGCTTTACGAAGGAAAAGCAAAGAAGGTATTTGCAACAGAGGATCCTGATGTTGTTATTGTAGATTACAAGGATGATGCAACTGCTTTCAACGGGGAAAAGAAAGGCACGATCGTAGGAAAGGGTGCTATCAATAACCGTATGACCAATCATGTTTTCAAGCTTCTGGAGAAAGAGGGAGTACCGACACATCTGATCGAAGAATTAAGTGACAGAGAAACTGCAGTTAAAAAGGTGCAGATCGTTCCACTTGAGGTTATCATCAGAAATGTGGCAGCAGGCAGCTTTTCCAAGAGGCTTGGTGTACCAGAAGGAACACCTTTTGCAGAGCCTACCATTGAATTCAGCTATAAAAACGATGAGCTGGGTGATCCTCTGATCAACAGCTATTTTGCGGTTGCACTGGGACTGGCTACATGGGAAGAGATCGATACCATCAAGAAATATGCATTTAAGGTAAATGAAGTATTAAAGGCATATTTCCTTCAGGCAGATATCAAGCTGATCGACTTCAAGATCGAGTTTGGACGTTTCCATGGTCAGATCCTGCTTGCAGATGAAGTATCTCCAGATACCTGCCGTCTGTGGGATGTACATACCAATGAAAAGCTGGACAAGGATCGTTTCAGAAGAGATCTTGGAAATGTAGAAGAGGCTTATAACGAAGTATTTAAGCGTCTTGGACTTGTATAAACAGATACAGAGGTATGGAAATGATTAAAGAGGAATGTGGCGTATTTGGCATCTATGATTTTGATGGAGGGGATGTAGCCTCCACCATTTATTACGGTTTACTTGCGCTTCAGCACAGAGGACAGGAAAGCTGCGGTATCGCAGTCAGTGATACCAGTGGACCCAAGGGCAAGGTACTCAGCGCCAAGGACATGGGACTTGTCAATGAGGCATTTACCCCTGAGCTCCTTAAGAAGCTGAAAGGGGATATTGGTGTCGGACATGTCAGATATTCTACAGCAGGCAGCTCTACCAGAGAAAATGCGCAGCCGCTGGTATTAAATTATGTGAAGGGTACACTGGCACTTGCCCACAATGGAAATCTGATCAATGCCCCGGAGCTGAGAAAAGAACTGGAATATACAGGAGCTATCTTCCAGACGACTATTGATTCAGAGGTGATCGCTTATTTTATTGCAAGGGAGCGGCTGAATTCCAAAACGGTCGAGGAAGCGGTAGGACGTGCCATGAAGAAGATCAGGGGAGCCTACTCCCTGATCATTATGTCTCCCCGTAAGCTGATCGGTGCAAGGGATCCTTTTGGCTTCAGACCACTTTGTATCGGTAAGAGAGACAATTCCTATGTGCTGGCATCCGAGACCTGTGCCCTAGATACCATCGGAGCAACCTTTGTCCGTGATGTGGAGCCGGGAGAGATCGTAACCATTTCCCCGGAAAAGGGGATTGAATCTGACAAGAGCATGTGTATTCCGAAGGAGCAGCATGCCAGGTGTGTATTTGAGTATATTTATTTTGCCCGTCCGGACAGCTTTGTGGATGGCATGAGTGTTTATAATTCCAGAATCCTGGCAGGAAGATATCTTGCCATAGATTCACCGGTAGACGCAGACCTTGTGGTCGGTGTACCGGAGTCCGGAAACTGTGCGGCTCTTGGTTATGCCATGGAGTCAGGGATTCCCTATGGACAGGCATTTGTGAAGAACAGCTATGTAGGAAGAACCTTTATTAAGCCCGGACAGAAAAACAGGGAGAGCAGTGTACAGGTCAAGTTGAACGCACTGCGGGATGCGGTGGAAGGCAGGCGTGTCATCATGATTGATGATTCCATCGTAAGAGGAACCACTTCTGACCGTATTGTCCGTATGCTGCGGGAAGCAGGGGCAAAGGAAGTGCATATGAGGGTAAGCTCTCCTCCCTTCTTATGGCCCTGTTATTTTGGTACGGATATACCGGCGAGGGATCAGCTGATCGCATATAACCGTTCTGTAGATGAGATCTGTAAGGTGATCGGAGCTGACTCACTTGGCTATCTGAAGGAAGAGAGATTGTCTCAGATTGTAGAGGGAAGAGAGATCTGCAGTGGCTGCTTCACTGGAAAATATCCACTTGACCCACCGGAAGATGATATCCGGGGAGAATTTGATCATTAGAGGGAGGAACTTATGGAAACTGACAGATATGTAAGCCCGTTATCGGAGCGCTATGCCAGTAAGGAAATGCAATATATCTTTTCTCCGGACATGAAGTTCCGGACGTGGAGAAAGCTCTGGATCGCACTTGCAGAGACAGAGATGGAGCTTGGATTGTCCCAGAATGGAAAACCTGTTATCTCACAGGAGCAGATCGATGAGCTGAAGGCTCATGCGGAAGATATCAATTATGATGTGGCGAAGGCCAGGGAAAAGGTAGTCCGTCATGATGTTATGAGCCATGTATATGCCTATGGACAGCAGTGCCCGAAGGCGGCCGGTATTATCCATCTTGGTGCTACAAGCTGTTATGTAGGTGACAATACCGATATTATCGTGATGACAGAGGCACTGAAATTAGTAAAGAAAAAGCTGGTCAATGTTCTCTCGGAGCTGTCAGCCTTCGCTGATAAATACAAGGCTCAGCCGACCCTTGCCTTTACCCATTTTCAGCCGGCACAGCCTACGACAGTAGGAAAAAGGGCAACACTTTGGATGCAGGAATTCTGTCTGGATCTGGAGGATCTTGAGCATGTGCTGTCCGGCATGAAGCTGCTTGGCTCCAAGGGAACAACAGGTACACAGGCTTCTTTCCTAGAACTGTTTGACGGGGACCAGGAAACGATTGATAAGATCGATCCTATGATCGCAGCTAAAATGGGCTTTAAGGAATGCTATCCTGTATCAGGACAGACCTATTCCCGTAAGGTGGATACCAGAGTAGCAAATGTTCTGGCAGGGATCGCGGCAAGTGCCCATAAGATGAGCAATGATATCAGACTTCTCCAGCATCTGAAGGAAGTGGAAGAACCCTTTGAAAAGACCCAGATCGGATCGTCAGCTATGGCATACAAGAGAAATCCCATGCGGAGTGAGAGGATTGCATCTCTTTCCCGCTATGTGATGATCGATGCACTGAATCCGGCAATCACCTCTGCCACACAGTGGTTTGAGAGAACACTGGATGATTCTGCAAACAAGCGTCTTTCTATCCCTGAAGGGTTCCTGGCTATTGATGGTATTTTGGATCTGTGCCTGAATGTAGTAGATGGTCTTGTGGTGTATCCGAAGGTAATAGAGAAGCACTTGATGAGTGAGCTGCCTTTCATGGCCACAGAAAATATCATGATGGATGCAGTAAAGCTTGGCGGCAACAGACAGGAGCTGCATGAGAAAATCCGTGAGCTTTCCATGGAGGCAGGAAGGGCTGTCAAGGTAGAAGGCAGGGAAAACAATCTCCTTGAACTGATCGCAGCTGATCCGGCTTTCCCGTTATCGTTGGACGATCTGCAGAAATCCATGGAGCCTTCCCGGTATATTGGAAGATCCAGAGAGCAGGTTGAAAGTTTCCTTGCAAAGGTGATCAGACCGATTCTGGAAGAAAATAAAGATCTTCTTGGAGTGAAAGCGGAGATCAACGTGTAAGTGTACGTAACTGATAAAAACAGCTGGCAGCGGTGTATGCATGCCGGCTGTATTTTTTGTATTATTTTTATAAAAAAGTGCTTTTCCTTTTTGAAAATGTGTTGTATAATAACCCCATAGAGTTCATTTAGAGACATTTCAAATGACAAGTCGAGATTTAAATCCCATTGAAGAAGATGATAGTGAAAGTTTGAGAAACGGTTTATTCACGATCAGGTGTATGAAAAAGCACAGAGACAATGAAACAACAGGACTGTAAGAGAAAGTGAACGGAGGAATTTATGAGAGAAAAATATGAATCTCTTGCGCTTGTGGATCTGAAGGCAATTGCAAAAGCAAGAGGCTTAAAGGGTACATCAGCTATGAAAAAGAGTGAGATTATTGAACTGATGCTTGCTGAGGATGAAAAGGAAAAGGCATCTGGTAAGGGAGCACATGCCCCAAATGCAGAAAAGAAGGAGCCAAGAGAGAACAGCTATCGTCAGGAAGTAAGGGATGAGAGCGACAATAAGGCAGACGATGAGGAAAAATTCCCAGCTGAGCTTGACAGTGGAATTGCTGTCAATGGTATCCTTGAAGTTATGCCGGATGGATATGGATTTATCAGAAGTGATAATTATCTTCCAGGAGAGAGGGACGTTTATGTGGCACCCAGCCAGATCAGACGGTTTGGTCTTAAAACAGGGGATATTCTGGAGGGCAATACCAGAGTTAAGACACAGGGAGAGAAGTTTGCAGCACTGTTATATGTAAAGAGCATTAACGGCTATACACCGGAAGAAGCAGCGAAAAGACGCAGCTTTGAAGATATGACACCTATTTTCCCCAATGAGAGACTGCATCTTGAGCAGCCTGGTGCCAGTGTGGCCATGAGGATCATGGATCTGATCAGCCCGGTTGGCAAGGGACAGCGTGGTATGATCGTATCCCCCCCAAAGGCAGGTAAGACAACTCTGCTAAAGGAAGTTGCCAAGTCTGTTAAAAGAAATAATCCGGAGGTGCATCTGATCATTCTGCTGATTGATGAAAGGCCTGAGGAGGTAACGGATATCAAGGAGGCTATTGAGGGACCCAATGTTGAGGTCATCTATTCAACCTTTGATGAACTGCCCGAGCATCATAAGCGTGTATCGGAAATGGTGATCGAGAGAGGTAAGAGACTGGTAGAGCATCAGAAGGACGTTATTATCCTGATCGACAGTATTACCAGACTGACACGTGCGTACAATCAGACAGTGCCCCCGAGTGGACGTACCCTGTCAGGCGGTCTTGATCCGGCAGCTTTGCATATGCCAAAGAGATTCTTCGGTGCGGCGAGAAACATGAGAGAGGGCGGATCCCTCACTATTCTTGCAACCGCGCTGGTAGATACCGGAAGCAAAATGGATGATGTAGTGTATGAGGAGTTCAAAGGAACCGGTAATATGGAGCTGGTGCTTGACAGAAAGCTGTCTGAGAAGAGAGTATTTCCTGCCATTGATATTCCGAAATCCGGAACAAGAAGAGAAGACCTTCTTCTCTCACCGGATGAACTGGAAGCGATCAATATTATCCGTAAGGCATTGAACGGTCTGAAGCCGGAAGAGGCTGTAGACAGGATCCTGGATCTTTTTGCCAAGACAAGGAATAATAATGAATTTGTCAATATGGTCAAAAAAATGAAGTGGATCTGAGAAAAAGGACTTGCATAGTATATTAACCTGTGTTACAATTAAAAAGCTGTTTCGGGAAAAACATGAGAACGTTAATTGTAATATAGTTAATAAATAGAGAGGTGAAAACATGAAAGAAGGAATTCATCCTGAGTACTATCAGGCAACCGTTACCTGTAACTGTGGAAACACATTTGTGACCGGATCAACCAAGAAGGATATTCACGTTGAAGTTTGTTCCAAGTGCCATTCATTCTACACTGGTCAGCAGAAGGCAGCCAGAGCTGATGGACGTATCGAGAAGTTCAACAAGAAATATGGTGTTGGAAACAATTAGGTTATGTACAATAAGGTTGAGGGTTACATCCTCAACCTTATTATTTTTATTACAGGAGTATCTTGCATGGGTAAAAAGAAAAAAACAACGCACTATTCCGGGATCGGCGGACAGGCCGTACTGGAAGGTGTGATGATGAAAAATAAAGATGATTATGCAGTTGCCATCCGCAAACCGAATGGTGAGATCGAGGTGGAGGTAGATGTATACCGTGGGATTATGCATGACAGTGCGCTGAAGAAGATTCCCTTTATCAGAGGAATTTTTAACTTTCTGGATTCTATGATCCTTGGAATGAGGACCATCAATTATTCAGCGTCCTTCTATGAGGACGAGGAAGCGGAGGAAACGAAGCTTGACAAGGTATTGAACAAGGTGTCAGGAGGACGGGCAGAGAAGATCCTGATGGGAGTGACAACGGTGGTTTCCATTGCGCTTGCGATTGCTGTATTTATGCTGCTTCCCTATTTTCTGTCAACGCTGCTTGTACAGTATATCAGAAATGATTCCCTGCTTGCGATCATAGAAGGAATCATGAGGATCCTGATCTTTGTGATCTATATTGTAGTGATCAGCCTGATGAAGGATATTCACAGACTGTACCAGTATCATGGGGCAGAGCATAAGTGCATCAACTGTGTGGAGAACGGAAGACCTCTGACTATCCACAATGTAATGAGAAGCTCCAGGATCCACAAACGCTGTGGGACGAGCTTTATGTTTCTTGTAGTTTTTGTGAGCATCATCCTGTTCTTTTTTATCAGGGTACAGAACCCTGCTCTCCGTGTAGTACTGCGAATTGCACTGGTACCTGTGATCGCGGGTATTTCCTATGAGATCATTCGGCTGGCGGGCAGAAGTGACAATATTTTCGTAAGGATCATTTCTGCGCCTGGTATGTGGCTGCAGAGACTGACGACCAAGGAGCCTGACAGAGAAATGGCAGAGGTTGCCATCAGATCTGTGGAGGCGGTATTTGACTGGAAATCATATCTGAAAGATGAGTTCGGATATGAAGTGGATGATTCCTGGCTTCAGGATGAGCCGGGAGAGGAAGAAGAATGATCCATGAATTACCGGAAGCTTTATGAAACAGGAAAAGACAGACTGGAGAAGGCTGGCATACAGGAAGCAGCACTTGATGCGAGGCTTCTGCTGGAGGAGGTCTGCGGGACAGACCGGAATACGCTGCTGGTGCATGGAGACAGAGCGGTAACAGAGGAAGAAGAAACGCAGTTTCTTGTTTTCATAGAAAGAAGAAGCACACATGAGCCACTGCAGCAGATTACAGGCTGGCAGGAGTTTATGGGACTGCGTTTTTCTGTTACGGAGGATGTACTGGTGCCAAGACAGGATACAGAAACTCTTGTAGAAGAAGTGATGAGGTATCTCAGGGATGGCATGGAGATTCTGGATGTGTGTACAGGCAGTGGATGTATTCTTTTAAGTCTCCTGCGGTATTCTAATGGCTGCAGGGGCGTTGGCTGTGATATTTCGGAAAAAGCACTTGCTGTTGCAGGGCAAAATGCAAAAGAGCTTGGAATATCTGCGCAGTTTATCCAGAGTGATCTGTTTGAAAGCATAGAAGGAAGGTTTGAATATATTGTATCCAATCCACCTTACATCAGAAAAGATGTGATTCCGACTCTGATGGAAGAGGTGAGGGATCACGAGCCGCTGATCGCACTGGATGGCGGCGAAGATGGTCTTGACTTTTACCGGAAGATTACCAGGAAAGCGACAGAACATCTTTATTCCGGAGGCATGCTTTTCTTTGAGATCGGTTATGATCAGGGAGAAGCAGTAAAGCTGCTGATGGAAGAGGAAGGATACGAAGAAGTGACTGTCAGTCAGGATCTTGCCGGACTTGACAGAGTGGTGTATGGAACATTTAACGGGAGGAAATAGTCATGTTTGATAAATTAGACGATCTGCTTGCCAGATATGAGGAGATCATGAATGAGCTGAATGAGCCTACGGTGACAAACAATCAGGATCGCTTCCGTAAGCTGATGAAGGAACAGAGTGATCTGACACCGATCGTAGAGGCATATAAGGAATATAAGAAGTGTAAGCAGGATGAAGAGGATTCCCTGGTATTACTCGATTCTGAGTCCGATGAGGATATGAAGGAGATGCTGAAGGAAGAACTTTCAGCAGCCAAGAAAAGAATCGAGGAGCTGGAAAAGGAACTGAAGATCCTTCTGCTTCCCAAGGATCCCAATGATGATAAGAATGTTATCATGGAAATCCGTGCCGGCGCAGGCGGAGATGAAGCTGCCCTGTTTGCAGCAGAAATGTACCGGCTTTATGTCCATTATGCAGAGAGCCAGCGATGGAAAGCAGAGCTTTTGAATGTAGATGAGATCGGAATCGGTGGCATGAAGGAAGTCAGCTTCACCATTACCGGACAGGGGGCATATTCCAAGCTGAAATATGAAAGCGGTGTACACCGTGTACAGCGTGTCCCGGAGACAGAATCCGGTGGACGTATCCATACCTCCACAGTCAGCGTGGCAGTTATGCCGGAGGTAGATGATGATATTGATATTGTTATTGATGATAAGGATATCAGGATCGACGTGATGAGAGCGTCTGGAAACGGTGGGCAATGTGTTAATACCACAGACTCTGCAGTGCGTCTGACCCATTATCCTACGGGTATTGTAGTTTACAGCCAGACCGAGAAATCCCAGCTGCAGAATAAGGCCAAGGCATTTGCTTTGTTGAAAGCTAAACTGTATGATCTGGAGCAGCAGCAGCGTCATGATGCCGAAGCAGAAATGAGAAGAAGCCAGATCGGTACCGGAGACCGTTCCGAGAAGATCAGAACCTACAACTTCCCTCAGGGAAGAGTAACCGACCACAGGATTGGTCTGACACTGTATAAACTTGACAAAATAATGAATGGAGATATCGGAGAAATCATAGACGGGTGCATTTTGGCGGATCAGACAGCGAAACTCGCCCGGATGAATCAGGAAGGATAAGAAAACGGATTTATCAGATGGCAAACGAAGCATAAAACCGTAACAGAAAGCGTGGAAAATATGGCTTATTATGTGGCTGATGAAGCAGTAGTCAAGGGAAAGGTAGCGATCGGGGAAGAGTCAGGGATCTGGTATCATGCAACGATACGGGCAGATTCTGATCAGATTACGATTGGCAGCAGAACCAATGTACAGGACAATGCTGTGATCCATACTTCCCGGAACTATCCGGTCAGCATTGGAAAAGGAGTGACGATCGGTCATGGTGCCATTGTCCATGGATGTACGGTTGGAAATAATACACTTATTGGAATGGGAGCCATTATTCTGAATGGGGCAGTGATCGGAGATAACTGCATCATTGGTGCCGGTGCACTGGTCACCCAGAACAGAAGCATACCTGACGGCAGTCTTGCCTTTGGCAACCCAGCAAAGATCATACGGAAGCTGACGGAAGAGGAAATAGCCGGCAATAAGGGAAATGCTGACAGATATGTACAGGCTGCCAAAGCACAGCTGCCACAGAAGTGAAAGAAGAGAATACAATGAGGATATCAGTATAAGATGACTGTGTTTTCTGATCTGTTCAGAGAAGCACAGCCATCTTTTTATTTTATTCAGCCAGTTCCTCGGCTAACGCTTCGATCTTCTTCATGGTATCCTCATTGACTGCAGAACGGATCGTTACTGTATTTTCAGCAAAGGTCAGATTCTTACAGTCCTTCAGAACCTCCATCATGCCCTTTGCAGCAGTGGGAACCCAGCAGCCATTTTCCATAAAGGCAACAGTACGGTTCTGATAGCTGTGTTCCTTTAAGAGACGGAGGAAATTGTCCATATAAGGGAAGATGCCGGCATTGTAGGTAACAGAAGCCAGAACAAGCCTATCATAGCGGAAGGCGTTTTCAAGGCAGAAGGAAAGATCTGTTCTTGCAAGATCCATCAGAACAACATTTTTGCAGCCCTTTTTCTCAAGAGCATCGGCAAGCAGCCCGGCAGCTTTTCTCGTGTTACCGTAAACAGAGGCATAGGCAATGGTGCAGCCCTTTTCCTCTGGCTGGTAGGAAGACCAGATATCATACAGGGATAAATAATAAGCAAGGTTTTCGGAAAGGACAGGACCATGAAGCGGGCAGATCTTCCGTATAGTCAGTGCAGAGACCTTTTTCAGGAGATTCTGTACCTGCATGCCAAAACGTCCTACAATACCAAAGTAATAGCGGCGGGCACTGTCTGCCCAGTCTTCTTCTTCATCAAGGGCACCGAATTTACCAAAGCCATCTGCAGAGAACAGAATCTGATCGCAGGCATCATAGGTCACCATGACTTCTGGCCAGTGAACCATGGGAGCTGCCACAAAGGTAAGCTCATGTCTGCCAAGACCTAAGGTATCTCCTTCCTTGATCACCATACGGTTTGTGTTAAAATCACTGCCAAAGAACTGCTTCATCATGGTAAAGGCCGGCGCAGAGGAAACCACACAGGTATCCGGATAGGCTTCCATGAAAATGGCAATGCCTGCAGAGTGATCAGGCTCCATGTGCTGGATGACCAGATAATCAGGCTTTCTGCCGGAAAGTACAGAAGAGAGCTTTAACAGCCATTCTTCTGTAAAGCCAGCATCTACGGTATCCATGACGGCAATCTTTTCATCCATGATCACATAGGAATTGTAGGACATGCCGTGAGGAACCGGATATTGCCCCTCGAAGAGATCGATTCTGTGGTCATTCACACCAATATAAAAAATATCATCTGAAATATACATAATAAAAGTCCTTTCTGTCAGTAGTATGCTCCAGGGAAAGTATAACATCTGATGGCTTTTCTGAAAAGATTTTTTGACTTTTCAGAAGCTGAATAATAGAGTAAAATATATCAGTAAGCAGGACAGGACTGCAATTAATGAAGGAAAGGTATGGACGACAGGATGAAAAGTGTAGATCAGAAGGAATTTTTAGGCGGACAGGGAACGGTCCATTTTGACCATATACTGGAGACAGACGAAATGCACGGCATGAACCGTGTATATGCAAAGGTGACATTGCAGAAGGGATGCTCCGTAGGTTATCACGTGCATCAGGGAGATGGGGAAGACTATTATGTGCTTAAAGGCACCGCAACCATAGACGACAACCATGAAAGAACTCTGACCTTAAAGCCGGGAGAGCATTACTTTACCCCCTCCGGCAGGGGACACAGCCTGGCCAATCTGGAGGAGGATGAGCTTCAGGTCATGGCGCTGATCATCTATGACCATGAAAAACAGGATTAGACAGGAGAAAAATATGTATCAGGAAGTTTCACAGTTATTAATGTATGGGGATCTGGACAGGGAGGGGATCCTGTATCAGCTTGGAGAATTGTTTGGACGTTATGAGAAGGGTGTTTATGACCGGATGGAGCTTGTGCGGGATATCAATACTCAGGTAAAGCATATCCTGAAGGTGGCAACAGACTATGGCTTTGACGATAACCTTTGGCACAATTATCTGACCTTCTTTCTGATGATGAGCGAGAATCCCTTCAGTCTTACCTGTGAAAAGGTGGGAGCCAATGAAGGAACTGTCAATGAGCTGGTTGAAAATGATTTCCGTATTTTCAGGGCTCTTTTTGACTATGATTTCGAACCCATTGAAAAGGATCTTGGGATACAGTGCTTTTCCAGACTTTCCCACTATCAGGCAGTACATAAGAAGGAGTTGATGTACAACAAAAATGTCAGTGAAAAGGTACGTTCCCTAAGCAGGAAGCTGGAGCAGACCAGAAATGAAAAGGAGTTTTTTGAAGTGATCACCGGCTTTTATAAGGACTATGGAGTTGGCATGTTTGGTCTGAACAAGGCATTCCGTATTGAGGAAAAGCCGCAGGGCGGTATTCTTTTCCGTCCGATCAACAATATGGATACGGTCATGCTTTCAGATCTTGTGGGCTATGAGATCCAAAAAAAGAAGCTTGTGGAGAATACCGAAGCCTTTGTAAAGGGAAAAAGAGCCAACAATGTGCTGCTCTTTGGAGACAGCGGTACCGGCAAGTCTACCAGTATCAAAGCGATCGTCAATCAGTATTATGATGACGGCCTGCGTATGATCGAGATATATAAGCATCAGTTCCAGTATCTTTCTACGGTGATCGCAGATATCAAGAACCGGAACTATAAGTTTATCATTTATATGGATGACCTTTCCTTTGAGGAATTTGAAATTGAGTACAAATATCTGAAGGCTGTGATTGAGGGCGGTGTGGAAACAAGACCGGACAATATCCTGATCTATGCGACATCCAACAGGCGCCATCTGATCAAGGAAAATTGGAATGACAGAAATGACCAGAATAACAATAATGACAAGCATCATTCTGATACTGTAGAAGAAAAGCTGTCACTGGTAAACCGCTTCGGTGTGACTATCAGCTATGAAAAGCCGAATCAGAAGGAGTATTTCAATATCGTGGTCAATCTGGCAAAACGTGCCGGCATTACCATGTCTGAAGAAGAGCTAACGAGGGAAGCCAATAAGTGGGAGCTGAGCCATGGCGGCATTTCCGGCAGAACTGCCCAGCAGTTTGTTGATTATCTGCAGAGCACCCAGTAAAGCGGCGGATAGGGAGAAGAGGTACAGAATGAAAAGGTTTTTGAAGGAATTTAAAGAGTTTGCCTTAAGAGGCAATGTGATGGATATGGCAGTTGGTATTATCATTGGTGGTGCATTCTCCGGAATGGTAGCCTCTCTGACAGATAATTTTATCAATCCTATCCTGAATGAACTTACGGGGAATGCTGTGTACACGAAAACTGAGGTTCTTGGATTTGTATCAGCCTTTCTTTCTTCTGTTGTGAATTTTATCATCATGGCATTTATTCTGTTCTGTCTGTTGAAAGCTATCAATAAGCTGATGAGCCTTGGAAAGAAAAAGGAAGAGCCTGCAGCACCGACGACAAAGCTCTGTCCTTACTGTAAGAGCGAGATTCCCATTGATGCGACAAGATGTGCACACTGCACATCTATACTGGAGGAAAAACATGATTAGTGAAGTAGTAAGAGATATCAGGATAAACTGGAAGATCAGTGATGACAAAAGAGATGAGGGTCTGACAACACCGGAGGATATCATAAGATTTGACAATATTTCCTATGGATCATATGGAGATGCCAATCTGCTCGATATTTATCATCAGAAAAAGGTAACGAAGCCCCAGAAAACGATCGTGAGCATCCATGGAGGCGGCTGGGTTTATGGAAGCAAGGAGCAGTATCAGTTCTACGGCATGCGCCTTGCACAGCGTGGATTTACCTTTGTCAATTTCAACTACAGACTGGCTCCTGAGTATAAATACCCGACGGCTCTTGAGGACATCAACCAGGTATTCCTTTTTATCAGGGATCATGCAGAGGAATATGCTATTGATACCAATAATATTTTTGTGGTGGGGGATTCTGCCGGAGCACAGCTTGCTACCCAGTATCTGATCATCTGTACCAATCCGGAATATGCGAAACACTTTACCTTTATCCCATCAGGTATAAAGGTACGGGCAGTGGGACTGAACTGCGGCGTTTATGATACCAGTGATCCGGAGCATACAAGTCCGAATGGTGTTTTTCTGGAATATACGGGCAAAGAAATACTGGAAGATTCTGAAAAAGCCAGAAACATGAGGGAGGAACTGAATACTCTGAAATACATGACGGGGGATTTCCCACCGGCATTTGTGACCAGTGCTGTTCATGATTTTATCCTGAAAAATGCACAGCCCATGTATGAAAAGCTGCAGTCTCTTGGGATTGACAGTGAAGTGCATATTTATGGAAGCAAGGAAAAAGAAGAAGTAGGTCATGTCTTTCATGTGAACTGCCGTCTGCCGGAAGCAGATCAGTGCAATGATGAGGAATGTGCTTTCTTTAACCGATATGTAGTATAGGAAAAAGGGGGAATTTCAGAATGCGGAAACTGCAGAGAAAGAAATACGTTGTGATCACAGGGGCAAGCTCCGGGATCGGTATGGAGTTTGCCAGAAGATTTGCAAGAAAAGGGTACCCGCTGGTATTGATCGCCAGAAGGGAAGAGCGGCTGAGAAGTCTTGCCAGTGAGCTTCGGACAGACTGTGAGATTATTGTGGCAGATCTGTCCAGGGAGGAGGAATGCTACCGGGTATTCTATGAACTGAAGGAAAAGCCGGTGGCTTTCCTTATCAATAATGCAGGCTTTGGTGACTGCGGCCTGTTTGAGGAAACAAGACTCCAGAAGGATCTTGATATGATCCGGGTCAATGTGAAGGCGGTTCATATCCTGATGAAGCTGATGCTGCAGAAGATGGAAAAGGAGCATCACGGGTATATCCTGAATGTGGCTTCAAGCGCAGGTCTGATGCCGGGGGGACCTTATATGGCGACCTATTACGCCTCCAAGGCCTATGTAACCAGCCTTACAAGAGCGGTTGCAGAGGAGCTTTCCGGAAAAAAGAGCCGGGTTTATGTGGGATGTCTCTGTCCCGGACCTGTAAATACGGAGTTCAACGAAAGAGCCAATGTGAAATTCGCACTGCCGGGGATCAGCGCAGAAAAATGTGTGGACTATGCGCTGAGACAGATGGAAAGGAGACAGGTAGTGATCGTGCCCACTCATCTGATGCAGACAGCCATGACACTTGGCAGATTTCTTCCAGTTCCCATGTATGTAAAGATCGCAGCCCATCAGCAGAAAAAGAAATTTCGGGAGGAGAGATCCTGTGAAAACAGGTGAAAGATATATAGAAAAAAGAAACGGTTGCATGGGAGCACTTGCACACCGATACTAAAAAATGTATAATACTGTGCAGATATTGATTAAAAACAAAAGGAGCTTGTTATGATACAGTCAAGAACACATAACTGCGGCCAGCTCAGAAACTCAGAAGTAGGAGAAAAGGTAACACTGGTCGGATTTTATGACAATATGCGTAAGGTCAGCAGGAATTTGGGATTTCTGATCCTGCGTGATTTTTATGGAGTAACCCAGATCGTCATCGAGACAGAGGAAATGATGGCGAAGTTAAATGGAGTCAATAATGAATCAACTCTTTCTATTACCGGTATAGTGAGAGAACGTTCCAGCAAGAATGCTTCCCTTCCTACCGGAGAAATTGAAGTAGTACCGGAAGAGATCAAGGTTCTTGGTAAGTGTATTTATAATGAACTTCCTTTCGAGATCAACCGCTCTAAGGAAGCTGATGAGGCAACCAGACTGAAATACAGATATCTGGATCTGAGAAATCCGGAAGTAAAGAGCAGGATCGTTTTAAGAAGCAGGATCGTTTCTGAACTGAGAAGCAGAATGACAGAGCATGATTTTCTGGAGATCACAACACCGATCCTGACCTGTTCTTCTCCGGAAGGTGCAAGAGACTATCTGGTACCGTCCAGAAACCATCCAGGTAAGTTTTATGCACTGCCTCAGGCACCGCAGCAGTTCAAGCAGCTTCTGATGACCTCAGGATTTGACAGATATTTCCAGATCGCACCCTGCTTCCGTGATGAGGATGCAAGAGCAGACAGATCTCCCGGAGAGTTCTATCAGCTTGATATGGAAATGGCGTTTGCAACCCAGGAAGATGTTTTCTCTGTCATCGAAGATGTACTGCCTCCTGTTTTCGCCAAATATGGAACTTATAAGACAGCTTCTAAAGCACCGTTTAAGAGAATTTCCTATAAGGATGCCATGGAAAGATATGGCTCGGACAAGCCAGATCTCAGGATTGATCTTGAACTGCAGGATGTTACAGATGTGATGGCAGACTGTGGATTTGGACCTTTTGAAGGACAGAAGATCAAGGCAATCGTAGTAGATGATTTTACAGCCACCAGAAAGGTGATCGACAAGATCTGTGCGGATGTGGAAGTACAGAGTGGAAATAAAGCATACTGGTTTAAGGTGGATGAGAGCGGAGAGCTGGCAGGCGGTATTGCCAAATTCCTGCAGGATCGGAAGGAAAAGGTGATGGAAGCCCTTTCCTTAAAACCTGGTGACTTTGTAGGACTTACTGCAGGTAAGCTTCTGGATGCCCAGAAGACAGCCGGAGTCCTTCGTAAATTTCTCGGCATTGCCAGTGAGAAGCACAGAAAGACAGACTGCTATGAATTCTGCTGGATTGTGGATTTTCCGATGTATGAGATCGGTGAAGAGAGTGGAGAGCTGGAATTCTGCCATAATCCCTTCTCTATGCCTCAGGGCGGCATGGAAGCACTGATGACAAAGGATCCACTGGATATTTACGCATACCAGTATGACCTTGTCTGCAATGGTGTGGAGCTTTCTTCCGGTGCAGTCAGAAATCATGATCCGGAGATCATGGTGAAGGCATTCCAGATCGTGGGACTGGATGAGGAGCATGTAAAGGCCAAATTCCCTGCCATGTACAATGCATTCTGCTACGGAGCACCTCCGCATGCCGGAATCGCACCCGGTGTAGACCGTATGGTAATGCTGATCGCAGGAGAAGAGAGTATCCGTGAGATCATTCCATTCCCGATGAACAAGACAGCACAGGACGTTATGATGGGTGCACCTTCCGAAGTAGATGAAAAACAGCTTAGGGATGTGCATATCAAGATTGATATTCCTGAAAAAGAGGTATAATCTATGCTGCCAGAGGCATTTACAGACCGGATGCAGGAAATGCTTTCGGCAGAAGAATATCAGGCATTTCTGAAAAGCTATGGAGAACCCAAAAAACAGGCGCTGCGGCTAAACCCCCTGAAGGGGGATAGCGGGCGCTTTTTGGAGTTATGCCCCTTTTCCCTGACAAGGGTTCCATGGGAAGAAAATGGTTACTATTTTGACAGCGAAGACAGACCGGGTAAACATCCTTTCCATGAGGCAGGAGTTTATTATATCCAGGAGGCAAGTGCCATGGCACCGGTACCGTTTCTTGCAGCAAAGCCGGGGGAGAGGATCCTGGATCTGTGTGCGGCGCCTGGCGGTAAGAGTACCCAGATCGCAGCAGCAATGCAGGGCGAAGGAATTCTGGTCTGCAATGAATACAACAGAAAGCGTGCAGAGATCCTTGCTGAGAACATAGAGCGGATGGGTGTGGCAAATGCCATTGTAGTAAACCATGATTCGGCGCAGCTGTCAGAGCTGTTCCCTGGATATTTTGACAGGATCCTTGTAGATGCACCATGCTCAGGAGAAGGGATGTTCCGGAAGAATGAAGAAGCAGTGACGGAATGGAGTCCTGAAAACGTGGAGCTTTGTGCAGAGAGACAGGATGAGATTCTGGATCAGGCAGCCATCATGCTTCATGACGGAGGAAGGCTTGTATATTCTACCTGTACCTTTGCTCCGGCTGAGGATGAGGGCAGCGTGCAGCGTTTCCTTGACAGACATCCGGAATTTTCCCTTCTTACGGTAGAAATGCCTGAGGGCATGGAGCCAGGCAGAAAAGAATGGGCAGAAGGCGGCAGTGATGAGCTTTCAAAAACGATAAGACTCTGGCCGCACAAGCTTATGGGAGAGGGACATTTTCTTGCTGTCCTTCAAAAAGAAGGGTATAATGAAAAAGAAGAGCGTCCTTCCCAGTATGGATATGCCACTCCTGCAAGGGAAAAGGATTATGAAGCATATCTGGCCTTTCAGAAGGAACATCTTCGCAGAAACAGAGAGGGAATCCCGGTATTGTTTGGGGATCAGCTTTATCTGCTCCCGAAGGGGGCACCGGCACTTAAAGGACTTCGGGTTCTCCGGGCGGGACTGCATCTGGGGACACTGAAGAAGAACCGGTTCGAACCGGGACATGCGCTGGCACTTTCCCTGAAAAAGGATGAATTTGAACCGGTCTGTGATCTTACAGTTGAAGAAGGACTTGCAGAAAAGTATCTGCGGGGAGAAACCTTTGAGACGAAAGGAGCACCTTCCTGGAATCTGATCACGATAGAAGGCTACAGCCTCGGATTTGGGAAAAATGCAAATGGGATCATGAAGAATCATTATCCAAAGGGGCTTCGCAAAAACTGGTAGACATGTTTGAAATAGGTGAATAAATGAAAAAAAGCATACGATTTCTGACAGCAGTACTCCCCGTTATGCTTATGCTTTCGGGCTGCGGACTGCAGGATAAGAATGAAAATATAAAAGCCGGCATGACAGCCATAGAAGCACTAGACTATGACGGTGCGCTTGAAAGCTTTGCTGCGGCAAGAGAAGAGGGCGAGGATGAAAGGCTCCTTGTAAGAGGCGAGGGGATCGCCTATATGGGAAAGACAGAATATGAGGCTGCAGTGAATTCCTTTGTGACAGCACTTTCTTTAAGTGATGGTAGAGTTGGCAGTATGGATTATGATATGAACTATTATCTGGCCACTGCCTACTATAAGCTGGGAATGGCAGAGGAAGCTCTTGGAGTGTATAATGCGATCATTGCCATGAAACCGGAAGAGAGGGACGCCTATTATCTCAGAGGCGTGATTGAGACAGAAACAGGAAAAACTGATGCAGCTCTTGCTGACTTTGACAGAACGATCATTTTAAATGAAAGAGATTATGACAGACTGATTGATATTTACTGTATATTGAATACGAATGGGTATGGGGAGTCCGGCAAGACATACCTTCAGAATGCCATGGAAAGCGGTACCAGATATATGACCAACTTTGAAAAGGGAAGGATCAGCTATTATCTGGAGGACTATGAAAATGCCAGGACATATCTTGACAAGGCAAAGGAAGAGGAAGGCAGCGATGCGGTGCTGTTCCTTGGGAAGACGCACGAGGTTCTTGGTGATTATAATTATGCGGTCAGTGTTTATAACACCTTCCTGACAGAAAGCGGCGAGCAGAGTCCGGAGATCCTGAACCAGATGGGGCTGTGCAAGCTGCAGATGAAGGATTATGAAGGTGCTCTTATGGCTTTTCAGCAGGCCATGAGCATTGAAGATAATGGCATGATGCAGACGTTGAAGATGAACGAAATTGTGGCATATGAAAGGCTTTTGCAGTATAAACAGGCGGCCACCCTTATGAGCAGTTATTTGAAGTCTTACCCGGATGATGAGGCAGCCAAAAGAGAATATGAATTTCTGAAAACCCGATAATTGACAGAATACAATATCTTTGAGAGACTATTTTCGTACACCCAATATCTTGTGTATCCTGTTGACTTTTTACAGGTGCGATGATACACTTTTTCTATCAGGACAGGCAGGAAGAATGGACGTATTTTCCTGCAAAAGATGTCAAAAAACGGGGTGCAATAGTAATGATCCAGGTAATTCAGAGAGATGGGGAAATAACAGATTTTACACTGACAAAGATCAGTGATGCGATTATGAGGGCTTTTCTGGCAACTGACAGAAGAGATGGACATGATGAAGCAGATCTTCTGGCACTGAGGGTAACTGCAGATTTTCAGGAGCGGATCACAGAGGAAGGGATTCTGGCATCTGATATTCAGAACAGCGTACAGAGGGTACTTTTGCAGGCAGGTTATGAAGAAGCTGCCAGAGCATATATTGGAGGATAATGATGATCAACAGACTGACAGCAAAAATTAAAGCAACCGGAGCACCTATTGTGGTTGGACTGGATCCCATGATGAAGTATATCCCTGAGCAGATTAAGGAAAAGGCATTTGCAGAATATGGGGAAACACTGGAAGGCGCCGCAGAAGCAGTGTTCCAGTATAATAAAGAGATCGTAGACCATATTTATGATCTTGTTCCAGCGGTAAAGCCTCAGATTGCCATGTATGAACAATTTGGGATTCCGGGACTTGTGGCTTTCAAAAGGACAGTAGATTACTGTAAGGAAAAGGGACTGATCGTGATCGGAGATGTGAAGAGAGGCGATATCGGCTCCACGTCAGAAGCCTATGCAGTAGGACATCTAGGGAAGGTACAGGTAGGCAGTCATTCCTATTATGGATTTGATGAGGATTTTGCAACAGTCAATCCCTATCTTGGATCAGACGGTATCAGACCCTTTATCAAGGTATGCCAGGAAGAAAAGAAAGGCCTTTTCATTCTTGTCAAGACGTCTAATCCAAGCAGTGGAGAGTTTCAGGACAGAAAGCTTGCAGACGCAGATAACAGGCCGCTTTATGAGATCGTTGGAGAGCAGGTAGCCAGATGGGGAGAAGAGCATATGGGTGATGACTACAGCTATATCGGGGCTGTTGTCGGAGCTACTTACCCTGAAATGGGGAAGACTCTGCGGAAGATCATGCCTAAGAGCTATATCCTTGTGCCAGGTTATGGAGCACAGGGAGGAAAAGGGGCTGATCTGGTGCACTTCTTTAATGAGGACGGTCTTGGGGCAATCATTAATTCCTCAAGAGGTATCATTGCGGCTTATCAGCAGGAAAAGTATGCAGCCTTCGGAGGAGAGAACTTTGCGGAAGCTTCCAGGAAAGCTGTGGAAGATATGAAGGCAGATATTGAACAGGCATTAAATAACAGATAAAGAAAGGGGAACCGTCGGTTCCCTTTTTTGACAGTGCAGGAAAATTCAAGGAGATGCGTATGACATATTTTGGATGGGAAATGGAACTTTTGCGCGTGATACAGGAGCTTCATACACAGCTTTTGACACCTGTGCTGATTTTCCTTTCATGGATTAATAATCATGGAGAATTCTGGATCCTGACAGGTCTGATCCTGACGATCATACCCAAAACGAGAAAGTGCGGAATTTCTGTATTACTGGCTATGCTCTTTGGAACACTGATCACAGATCTGACCTTAAAGGGAATCTGCGCGAGACCAAGACCTTATTATTATACGGAGTATATGGACGGGAATCATATCAGACTGCTGATAGAAATGAAGGAAAGGGAGCTGCTGCGTTCATTTCCTTCCGGTCATAGTGTGTGCAGCTTTGCTGCGGCGGTATCCATTCTGTTTCATTACAGAAAAGCGGGGATCGCAGCATTGATACTTGCCTTTTTGATTGCCTTTTCCAGACTCTATCTGTTTGTACATTTTCCTACAGATGTACTTGCAGGAATCTGTATCGGAACATTGTGTGCGTTTTTTTCCTGTATGCTGACAGGCAGATTGTATGCAGGAAGGAAAGGGACCAAACAGTAGATGAAAGAATTAACAGTGGAGGCTATAGTTGAGCAGATAGAAACTGTGACGGAATTTGTCAATGCAGAGCTGGAAAAACTGGATTGTCCTATGAAGGCACGGATACAGTAAGGATAGAGGCACTTCAGGAAGAAAATGGCGTACAGCTGATGTTTCTGGATAGCGGATTCCCCTATGACCCGCTGACAAGGCAGGATCCGGATATTTCTGCAGAGATCGAAGAACGGAAAGAGGGCGGACTTGGAATCTTTCTTGTCCGTAAAACAATGGATGACATGAAATATGAATATAAAGATGGTCAGAACTGTCTGACGATCAGAAAGAGTTTTTGATGGAATACCAGCACATACGACATGAATTTGATCCGGTATATGACCGGAACAGTGAAATATTGATTCTGGGAACGCTGCCCTCTGTGAAATCACGGGAGCAGCGCTTTTATTATGGGCATAAGCAGAACAGATTCTGGAAAGTGATAGCAGCGCTTTATGGAGAAGCAGTTCCTGTTACCATAGAGGAAAAGAAGAAATTTCTGCTGAGACATCATATAGCTCTTTTTGATGTGATCGCTGAATGTGATATTGCAGGGTCAAGTGACAGCACGATCAGAAATGTTGTCCCAACGGATCTGTCTGTAATCCTGAAACAGGCACCAGTCAGGAAGATCTTTACAAACGGAAATAAGGCCTATGACCTGTACATGAAATATTCGTATGAAAAAACAGGTATGGAGGCAGGCAGGCTTCCCTCTACCAGTCCGGCGAATGCAGCATATCAGATGGAAAGACTGCTTCAGAGCTGGAAAGTGATCATGGAGTGATGGTTAAAGTCAGGGATATTTCTGACGATATACATAGTAGAAACCCGGAAACGAGCCGGAACGGATTCTGGCGAAAGACAATCACGGAGGAGATCATAATGAGTAGTACAGTATCAGGCTATGGAGCAGCTACAGAAGCTGCAGCAGCTGCAGCTGCAGCGGATTATACCAGTACAGCGGCGGAGAAAAAAGAGGTCAGTGGAAAGACCATTGGAAATCCAAAGCTCAGTGAAAAAGCAGCCAGGTATTATGAGCAGCTTAAGAAAAAGTTTTCTAACATGGATTTCATTCTTGTCAGTGAGGATCAGAAGGAGGCAGCTAAGGCACAGGCAGCAAGCTATGCCAATGCCAGTAGGATGGTTGTTCTGATCGATGAAGCCAAGATCGAGCGTATGGCAGAGGATGAAGCCTACAGAAAGCAGTATGAAGGCGTGATCAGCGGAGCAGGCAGTAAGCTGTTACAGATGAAGAGTTCCCTGACAGCTTCCGGTGCACAGGTCAAAGGCTATGGCATGCAGGTGAATGACGGTGGACTGACAAGCTTCTTTGCAGTGCTGAAGAAGTCTTCGGCAGATCAGAAGACAAGGATCAATAAGCAGAAGGAGAAAACAAAGTCAGAGAAGAAGGCTGCAGAAAAGAAAGCAGAAAAGAAGCAAAAGGAAGAAAAGCTGAAGGAAAGCAGAACGGATAAAGCATCAGGGGATGAGGAAGAAACAGTTATGATCTCGGCATCCAGTCTTGAAGAACTGCTGCAGAAGATCGATGATTATTCGCAGAATGAAAGAATGTATTCCATGCAGTCCGAGGAAGAGAAACAGATCGGACAGCATATTGATTTCAGAGGATAATGACAAGGGAATGGCTGGTGTGAATCATTTTTCGCCTTTTCCGTCTGCTACCCTGATCTGACTTGCAACAGCTATAGTAGATTTACCTCTTTTTTGTTTAAACATCTGTTCCCTTTATGTTATACTGACCCTATGGACACGCTTGAAGTTTTAACCTTAGTGCTAGTAATTTTTGCGGCTCTGTCATATATAGACGATCATAATAAAAAGAAATAGCATCCCTACCCTGAGAAAGTAAGATGCTATTTCAATACATTTTATACTACTGAGGGCAAATCGGAATCACATCCGATTCACTTTCTAAGTAGATTATACAATGGGGTGCTTGAGAAATCAAGTACCCTTTTTAATTTAACTATCCTGTTTCTTTGCGTTCCTTGCCCTCTGCCTTTTCAGAAATTCTATTTGTGATGATCCATATTTTCCCTTTGAGATATCATAAGCACCCATTACATATAAATCATCTGGATATTTCAACACTTCTTCATTTGTCTTTTTATCTTCATCATCCAGATTTCCCCAGCCCTTAATGAGCTTGAATGAGATGATTTGTTAGTTGAAAAAACAAGCATGAAATGATATACTGGACAAGTATATCTATGCTTGACTTTTTTGTTTGCTAAACAAATCAGAAAGGATTGATATACATGGGTAAATCATTAAATGGCAAAGAGCCAGGAAAGGGCATAAGCCAGCGTAAGGAAGATGGTTTAAAATAAGGAGGATATTACAAGGTGGAAGCATACAAGCAGGAATTTATAGAGTTTATGATAGACAGTCAGGTTTTGAAATTTGGTGACTTTACTTTGAAGAGCGGACGGAAATCCCCCTTTTTTATGAACGCAGGGGCTTATGTGACAGGTACCCAGCTCAGAAGGCTTGGTGAGTATTATGCGAAGGCGATCCATGACCACTATGGACTTGACTTTGACGTCCTCTTTGGACCTGCCTATAAGGGAATCCCGCTTTCCGTAGCAACAACTATGGCGATCAGTGAATTATATGGAAAGGATGTCCGCTACTGTTCCAACAGAAAGGAAGTCAAGGATCACGGTGACACTGGAATCCTTCTTGGCAGCAAGCTAAAGGACGGGGACAGAGTCGTTATTATCGAGGATGTGACAACCTCCGGTAAGTCTATTGAAGAGACCTTCCCGATCATTAAGGCACAGGCCGATGTGGAGATCAAGGGACTGATGGTATCCTTAAACCGTATGGAAAAGGGTCAGGGAGAAAAGAGTGCCCTCTGTGAGATCAAGGAGAAATACGGATTTGATGCCAACGCTATCGTAACGATGGCAGATGTGGTAGAATATCTCTATCAGAAGGAATACAAGGGAACTGTTTATATTGACGAGGAACGTAAGAAACAGATTGATGATTATTATGCTGTTTATGGAGCAAAGCAGTAAACTGATGTAGAAAGGCGAGGACTTAGTATGGAAGAAAAAACGTATAAGATTATGAGTGGTAGCGGAGCTACAAGTATTGCTGTTGGAGTAGTTACACTGGTAGCCGGTCTTGTCTGCGGCATCCTGATGATCGTAAGCGGAGCAAGGCTCCTTCTTGGGAAATCCAAAATATTATTTTAACAAGAGAGGGCATTCCTGATAGCAGGAATGCCTTTTGCTGCAGGGTACCCATAAGGAACTGATATATCAGAAAGGAACGCATATGGGCTTTCGAGGTTATATTTTTACAAATAAAAAACACCCGGAAAAGGGGATCATGTCCTTTATCCTGGGGATCCTTTCCCTTGGAACCTATATCACGGCAGTTTATCTGTCCTATCAGGGGGAAGGAGTGTCCTCGGCAAGATATGGGGCGGCCGGTGTTCTGGCGGGTACTTTTATGATAGTTGGACTGGTTCTTGGGATTATATCTTTCCGGGAAAAGGAAACCTTTAAGCTGTTTCCGGTACTTGGCGTGATTGTCAATGTACTTGCCTTTTTTGCGTTGAGTTTAATTCTATATGCAGGAGCGTATGTAAGCTGATGAAAGAGAGATTTTTGCTGGCGAAGACCAGAATTTATGAAATTGCAGAAGGAAAAGATATATCGGCAGATATGCCGGAGGCATTTGCAGATTATTTCCGGAAGGTGGCAGAGTTTCTGAAGCTGGTACTGGACCATGAGAACTTTGTGGAAGAGGGAGGCCTGCAAAAGGCAGAGCTTTCCGAACTGCAGAGAAGAAATCACAGTCTGTATGAGGATATCCTGCCGGCACACTATGAGGAAAGCTATGGAAATCCATCATACAGTGTGAAGAGACTGGGAGAAGAGTATGGCAGGCTGCTTTCCTTTTTGTATGCGGAGATGCGAAGTCTGATCCCCTTCTGCCATGAACGGCAGGAGGAAGAAATCCTGATCAGGCTGGAGCTTTTTTTGCAGGTATACAGTGCTTTTGAGGGAAGCCTGCTGGAGGAAGAGAAGCTTCCATCCTATGAGTCTGTCCGGGAGGATATTTACTATTTCGTCAGTGATTATACCAGAGATTCCTTCAGGAAAAAGTTAGAGGGCATGTTCCTTCCGGAACAGGATTTTGCTTGGAAAATACTACGGGAAAACAGCCTTGATACACCGGCATACCTGTACGCTTTTGGAGAATATATTACAGAAAATGAGTTAAGGACATGGGAGCATCTGAAGGAGCTGCCGCAGGAAACAATAGATCTGATGGCAGATACCTATACAGAGGGGTACCGGATCGGTTTCCTGATGGGAAACAAGGATATCGGTAAGAAAAAGATCGTAAATATCAGATACACGCTTGGCTTTGAAAGAATGATCCTGAAGGCTATCAGGAATTTTGAGGCCATGGGACTTGAGCCTGTGATCTACAGGGCACCGGCAAGTCTTCTGATGGGGAAGAGCCTGAACCGGAATGGCTATTTTGGGGCGATTCCCAATAAGCAGTATGATTTTGATCATAAGGATGATATCGGGCTGTTTCTGGACAAGCGTCTTGTACAGATCAGACTGGAGGCATGGCAGGAATGCTTTGAAGAGTTTAAGGAGCAGGCCGGTTATTTTGGAGGACCTGCAGTGGTAGAGGTTTTCGGGGAAGCACCGGAGGATCTGAAAGAAAAGGAAGAAGCGGTACACTTATCAGAAAGCCAGCAGAAGCTTACTGTAGAGTATATGACACAGGCCGGTGAAATTCAGAACCGTTATATTAAGGGAGAAGAAAGAAGCTTTACCATCATTGCTTTCCCGACACCGGAGATCGGTGAGAACTATCCGGAGATCTTCGATGAGGTGATCCGGATCAATACCCTGAATTATCAGAAATATCAGAAGATCCAGCAGAAGATCATAGATACCCTTGACCTTGGAAAATATGTGATCGTAAAGGGCAGAGGAGAGAACAGGACAGGCATGAAGATCATGCTGCATTCTCTGACAGATACAGCACATCAGACGAACTTTGAAAACTGTGTGGCAGATGTGAATATTCCGGTGGGGGAGGTGTTTACTTCTCCTGTACTGACTGGTACCGAAGGAATACTTCATGTAACGAGAGTCTTTTTAAACGGACTGGAATTTAGGGATCTTTCCCTGCAGTTTGAGGATGGAAAGGTAAAGGATTATACCTGCAGCAATTTTGAGGAAGAAGAAAAGAACAGGAAATATATCCGGGACAATATTCTGTTCCATCATGATATGCTGCCAATCGGAGAATTTGCTATTGGCACCAATACCACAGCTTATGTGGCGGCCAGAAAGTATCAGATCGAAGATAAGCTGCCGATTTTGATCGCAGAAAAGACAGGACCGCATTTTGCAGTGGGAGATACCTGCTATTCCCATGCGGAGGATGTTGCTGTTTATAACCCGGACGGAAAAGAGATCATTGCCAGAGATAACGAGTGCTCGCTCCTTCGCAGGACGGAGCCGGAGAAAGCCTATTTTAACTGCCATACGGATATCACGATCCCTTTTGATGAACTGGGAGAGATCAGTGTGGTAACGGAAGAGGAACAGGTGATCACAGTGATCGAAGATGGAATGTTCGTGCTGCCCGGCTGTGAAGAATTGAATGAGCCATTGCTTGTTTCCCTTAAGAAACAATAAATTGTTATATTTGGAGTTGCAATCAAGAAGTTGGATATAGTATGATGTAAATGTTCGGGACTACGCAAACAGGAGGAGAGAATTATGCCAAAGGTAGGAATCGTCATGGGCAGTGACTCAGATCTCAAGGTGATGAGCGGTGCTGCAGCGATGCTGAAGGAACTGGGAATTGATTATGAGATGAGAATTATTTCCGCACACAGAGAGCCGGATCTTCTGATCGAATGGACCAGATCGGCGAAGGAGCGCGGATTAAAGGTGATCATTGCAGGAGCAGGTATGGCAGCAGCGCTGCCTGGAATGTGCGCAGCACTTTTTTCCCTGCCTGTCATCGGGGTTCCTCTTTCCGGGAAGAAGCTGGATGGCATGGATGCGGTGTTTTCCATTATGCAGATGCCGCCCGGAGTTCCTGTTGCAACAGTTGCCATTGACGGGGCTAAGAATGCAGCAATCCTTGCAGCAAAAATGCTGGCGATCGGTGATGACGGACTGCTGGCAAGGCTGGAAGCTTACACGGAGGATCTGAAGGAGCAGGTAGAAGCAAAGGATCGAAAGCTGCAGCAGATTGGATATGAGAATTACCTGGAGCAGTAAGAATGCGATAAGGAAAGAGAAAAGGAGAAGGAAATGGACTACAAGACAGCCGGTGTGGATATAGAAGCAGGTTATGAATCTGTGGAGTTAATGAAGAAGTATGTGAAAGAGACTATGAGACCAGAGGTTCTTGGCGGGATCGGTGGTTTTTCAGGAGCATTTTCCTTAAAGAACATTAAGGACATGGAGGATCCGGTGCTGTTATCTGGAACAGATGGCTGTGGTACGAAGGTGAAGCTGGCATTCCTGATGGATAAGCATGATACGATCGGTATTGATGCGGTAGCCATGTGTGTCAATGATGTAGCCTGTGCGGGTGGCGAGTCGTTATTCTTCCTTGATTATATTGCCTGTGGCAAGAACTATCCGAAGAAGATCGCAACGATTGTAAAGGGAGTTGCAGAAGGCTGTAAGCAGGCAGGGGCAGCCCTTGTCGGCGGCGAGACAGCAGAGCACCCAGGACTGATGCCGGAGGATGAATATGACCTTGCAGGCTTTGCAGTTGGTGTGGTAGACAGAAAGGATCTGATCACCGGAGAACATATCAAGAATGGCGATATGCTGATCGGTATTGGATCTTCAGGTGTTCACAGCAATGGCTTTTCTCTGGTACGTAAGGTGTTCGAGATGACGAAGGAATCTCTTGATACGTATTATGATGAACTGGGAACAACACTTGGCGAGGCGCTGATCGCTCCGACCAAGATTTATGTAAAGACATTACAGGCCATTAAGAAAGCCGGTGTGACCGTTAAGGGCTGCAGTCATATTACCGGTGGCGGCTTTTATGAAAATATTCCCCGTATGCTTCCGGAAGGGGTGCGTGCGGTGGTAGAGAAGGACAGCTATCCGGTTCTTCCTATCTTTAGCCTGCTGCAGAAAACAGGAAACATTGCAGAGAAAATGATGTATAATACATTTAATATGGGACTTGGCATGGTACTTGCCATTGATCCGGCAGACAAGGATAAGGTTCTTTCTGCTATTGAAGCAGCTGGTGAAAAGGGCTATGTGGTAGGAAAGGTCATTGCCGGTGAGAAGGGTGTAGATTTATGCTGAGAGTAGGAATCCTTGCCGCAGGCGGTGGTACCAATCTGCAGGCTATCATTGATGCAGTGGAGAGTAGGAAGATCACTGATGTGGAGCTTTCCTTTGTGTTGAGTAATAAGCCGGGAGTCCGGGCACTGGAGCGTGCAAGGGCACATGGAATCAGGGATATCGTTATAGACATGAAGTCCTTTGCAGACAGAGAGGACTTTAATCAGAAGCTGAGCGAAACGATCGATGCGGAGAACCCGGATCTGATCGTACTGGCAGGCATGATGATCATGATGCCTGCAGAGCTTGTAAGGAAATATCATAACAGGATCATCAATGTTCATCCGGCGCTGATCCCCTCTTTCTGCGGAAAGGGATTTTATGGACTGAAGCCTCATGAGGCAGTGCTTAAAAGTGGCGTCAAGGTGACAGGTGCAACGGTTCATTTCGTGGATGAGGTTTATGACCATGGTGCCATCATCATGCAGAAGGCTGTATATGTGAAGAATGGTGATACACCGGAGGTGCTGCAGCACAGGGTAATGGAAGAGGCAGAGTGGCAGATCCTTCCAAAGACAATTGATCTGATCGCACATGGCAGGGTGATAGTAAAAGACGGAATTGCCATTGTAGAAGAATAAAACGATGTCGGGGTCAAAAGGTCTTTCACCCACTTATGAGCAAGCTCATGTGGGCTTAGACCTTTTGACTCTGGTATCATAAAATACGATTACATAGATTTCATGGAGGCGGATATGAAGGTTTTGATCGTTGGCGGCGGTGGCAGAGAACATGCGATCGCATACAGTGTTTCCAAAAGCAGAAAGGTAAGTAAGATCTATTGTGCACCGGGCAATGCTGGTATCGGCATGATCGCTGAGTGTGTTCCCATTGGAGCCATGGAGTTTGATAAGATTGTAGCATTTGCGAAAGAGAAAGAGATTGATCTGACGATCGTGGCAATGGATGATCCTCTGGTAGGTGGTCTGGTAGACAGGCTGGAGGAAGCAGGTCTTAGGGCTTTCGGACCGAGGGGAAATGCAGCAATTCTGGAAGGAAGCAAGGCATTTTCCAAGGATCTTATGAAAAAGTACAATATTCCGACAGCAGCTTATGAGAACTTTGATGATCCGGAGGCAGCACTTGCCTATCTGGAAACAGCAGAGTTTCCCATTGTCCTGAAGGCAGATGGACTTGCCCTTGGAAAGGGGGTTCTGATCTGTCAGGATCTTGATGAGGCGAAGGCTGGTGTGAAGGAGATCATGGAAGATAAGAAGTACGGCAGTGCCGGAAACAGACTTGTCATTGAAGAATTCATGACAGGACGTGAGGTGTCGGTGCTTTCCTTTGTGGATGGAAAAAATATCCGGATCATGACGAGTGCACAGGATCATAAGAGAGCAGGAGATGGAGATACCGGATTAAATACTGGTGGTATGGGAACCTTTTCTCCCAGTCCCTTCTATACAGAGGAAGTGGACAGTTTCTGCAGGAAATATATATATCAGCCTACTGTGGATGCCATGCTGGCTGAGGGCAGGGAATTCAAGGGAGTGATCTTTTTTGGGCTGATGCTGACAGAGAAGGGACCAAGGGTTCTTGAGTATAATGCCAGATTTGGTGATCCGGAAGCCCAGGTAGTACTTCCCAGAATGAAAAATGACATCATAGAAGTGATGGAGGCCTGTATTGATGGCACACTGGGTCAGATTGATCTGGAGTTTGAGGATAATGCAGCAGTCTGTGTGGTACTTGCATCTGACGGCTATCCAGTCAAATATGAAAAAGGATTTGTGATCCATGGTCTTGAAAGATTCGAAGGGCAGGATTCCTACTTCTGTTTCCATGCAGGAACAGCAAAAACAGAAAGGGGAATTGTGACAAACGGTGGACGCGTCCTTGGTGTGACTGCAAAGGGGACTGACCTGAAGGAAGCCAGAAAAAATGCCTACGCTGCTACAGAATGGATTACTTTTGAAAATAAATATATGCGTCATGATATTGGAAAGGCAATTGATGAAGCCTGACTGAGCATGTGGGATTGGAGATGGTGACGTAAGATGGATATGAGACGTGCAATATTCAGCATGGGTGATCTGCACAGGCCGTCCTACTGTGAGAAATGCGGTGGGGTTCTTGTTTACAAGGGACTTGGTGAATATGAATGTGAAGAATGTGGATATCAGGAATATGACGATTATGGAAAGGTACGCAATTATCTGGATGAGCATAAGGGAGCAAATGTAGCTGAGATATCAGATGCCACAGGTGTAACTCATAGGTGCATACGTGATATGATTAAGGATAATCGGTTTGAGATCATCAACAATGCTGGTGGCTACATACGATGCGAGATGTGCGGTGCCAATATCAGTAGCGGCAGATTATGCAGCAAATGTGAACAGCTGTATCACAGGCAGATTGAGGAAGAAGCCCGCATGATGAGAAAGTCCGGTGTCCAGGGAGGCAGCGAAGGCTTCCATGGCGAAATCGGAGAGAGGCGCTTTGTAAGAGAAAGATGAGGAGAAAAGAAGTGAAAGCAATGAAAGCTTTATTTCAAAAAGAAATCTGGGTCAGAGGAGTACTTGGTGTAGCAGCTTTTGTGATGGTTGTATCACTGCAGACATTTACCAGTCTGGCAGCTTCAGGAAAGATAGTGGCAGAGACTGCAAAGATCCGTTCTGAAGCGAGTACGAGCAGCTCAGTGGTAGGGAGTACAACCAAGGGAAAGACTGTTGATATTGTAGGGGCGGTGAAGGATTCTTCGGGAACTGTATGGTATAAGGTACCGAATGGTAATAATACCTATGGCTATATCCGCTCTGATCTGGTAGAAACGTCAGATGATATTAAGGTTGAGGCAGCACCGGCTGCGGCAGCGACAACAGCTGCCACAGAAAAGCCGGCAGATACCGTACCTACATCTATTGGTGAGCAGGCGGCTACGATTGCAGTTGAAAGTGCAAAGATCCGTTCCGGTGCATCCACTTCGCATGATCCGGTAGCATCCCTTTCCAAGGGGGAAAATATTACCCTGATCGGCGAGGCAACGGATAATGCAGGAAAGAAGTGGTATCAGATCCGTTTTACCAAGAACGGTTCTTCCAAGGAAGGCTATATCCGTTCTGACCTGATCACCATGGGAGCTTCTTCTGATGGGGCAGCAAATACAGATGCTTCACAGACAGATGGAACGGATACAGCAAATGAAGACGGATCTGAAGAAGCTTCTTCAGATGGAGAAAACACAGAAATACCGGAAGAAACAGATACCGAAGAACCACAGGAAGAGACTCCGGCAGAACCGGAACACAATGATTATGAAGTAGTATATAATGATGAAACCTACTGGCTTTATGATAATGTAAATGGTACCATGATGTCGGTAACGAATCTTCTTGATGTAGTAAATCAGACAGGGGCTGACAACGAAGCACTGCAGAAGCAGGTAACTACTGAAAAGATTATTATCATTGTTATGGCAGTGATCATGGTGATACTGATCGCAGCAGTGACTATTCTGATCTTTAAGCTGAAGGATGCCTGCTATTACGAGGATTATGAGGATGAAGAGGATGAGCTTCAGGAAGAAGAGCCGGAGCCACCTGTCAAGAAGAAGAAAAAACAGAGCCGTGATCTGGATTATGAAGAAGAACCGGTTCCAGTAAAGAGGAAACGGACAAGGGAAAGAGAAGATTTTTATGAAGAAGAGGATAGACCTGTCCGGAAAAAAACAAGACAGGAAGCAGATCTGACAGCGGCAGAGGAAAAGAGGCCTGTGAAAAAACCGTCAAGAAAGGCACAGAATTTTCTCGTAGATGATGATGAATTTGAATTTGAATTCCTGAATATGGATGACAAAGATCTGTAAATAAACTGCGAAAGAGAAACGGGAGGAATAGCGGTGCTATTCCTCCCTGTTGTTACCTTGCAGGTATATTCAGGGATATCATGTAAAGACAGGATAAGCTATGATTATAGAAATTGATTTTAACAGTACAGAAGCAATTTATATCCAGCTTCGTAATCAGATCGTATATGGGATCGCTACAGCCAGATTTAAAGAGGGGGATTCGCTTCCCTCTGTGAGAGCGCTTGCAGAAGAGATCGGAATTAACATGCATACGGTGAATAAGGCATATACTGTGCTGCGTCAGGAGGGCTTTGTACAGATGGACAGAAGGAGAGGCGCAGTGATCGCAGTCAATGCAGATAAACTGATGGCACTAGAAGAGATTGATACAGAACTGCATAAGCTTCTTGCCAAGGCAAGCTGCAGAGGGATCAGCAGAGATGAGATCCATGCCATGATCGATGATATCTATGAGGAATATGGAGGAATTTAAGATGCGTTCAAATTATACAGAAAAAGCGCAGAAAGCGCTAAAGCTGGCAGAAAAAACAGCTGTCAGGATCCATTCGGGTTATGTGGGGACGGAACATATTCTGGCAGGACTATTAAAGGAAGGAACCGGTGTGGCGGCAAGGGTTCTGGCTGAAAACGGGGTGGAAGAAGAGCAGCTTCTTACCATGATCAAAGAACTGATCAGTCCGGATGCAGCTGTTGTTACAAAGGACAGAGAACAATATTCGCCAAAGGCGGAGACTATTTTACAGGAGGCTGACAGACAGGCAGACCGTTTCCGTGCAGATAAGACAGGAACTGAGCATATCCTGCTGTCACTGCTCAAAGAGAGTGAATGTGTGGCAACAAGACTTCTCCGGACTATGGGAGTAACCATACAGAAGCTGTATATTGATACACTGGCAGCAATGGGTGAGGATCCTGTATTATATAAAGAGGATCTGGCGATGAAACAGAAGAATAAAAAAAATGCTGCTACACTGGAACAGTATAGCAGGGATCTGACTGCTCTGGCGAGAGATGGCAGGCTGGATCCTGTGATCGGAAGAGAACAGGAGATCCAGCGTGTGATCGAGATCCTGAGCAGAAGAAGCAAGAATAACCCCTGTCTGATAGGAGAACCCGGTGTCGGCAAGACGGCAGTGGTAGAAGGGCTGGCACAGCGTATTGTGACCGGGGAAGTACCTTTTACCGTGCAGAACAAGCGTCTTCTTACCATGGATCTTTCAGGAATGGTAGCTGGCTCCAAGTATCGTGGCGAGTTTGAAGAAAGGCTGAAAAGAGTGATCCACGAAGTGCAGGAGGATGGAAATATTATCCTGTTTCTGGATGAGATGCATACTATTATCGGTGCGGGTGGTGCAGAGGGAGCCATTGATGCTTCCAATATCTTAAAGCCTTCACTGGCAAGAGGAGAATTGCAGCTGATCGGGGCAACTACAGTAGCAGAGTATCATAAATACGTGGAAAAGGATGCGGCACTTGAGAGAAGATTCCAGTCTGTCATGGTAGAAGAGCCTACTGTGCAGGAGGCAGAGCGGATCCTCAAGGGGATCGTCCACAAATATGAGGTTCATCACAAGGTGGTGATCACAGAAGAGGCGGTCAGAGCAGCGGTAGAGCTTTCAGAGAGATATATCAATGACAGAAATCTGCCGGATAAAGCGATTGATTTGATCGATGAGGCTTCAGCAGCAGTCAGGCTGAAGGCAACCCATGTTCCTGAAAAGCTGAAGAAAATGCAGGAGGAGCTTGCAGAATATGACAGGAAAGTGGAAGGCTTTCTGAAGAACAGAGAGTTTGATCAGGCAGGAATATGCAGGGCAGAGCAGGAAAAACTGATCCACAAATATGAGAAGGCCTGTGAGGCAAACAGGAAGAAACAGGAAAAGGATGAACTTAAGGTAACAGAGAATGATATAGCTGAAGTTGTGGCGGCATGGACGAAGATCCCAGTGAAAAAACTGACGGAAACGGAGAGTGAAAGGCTGATGAAGCTGGAAAGCATCCTGCACAAGCGTGTGATCGGACAGGATGCAGCAGTCAGCGCCGTATCAAAAGCAATACGGAGAGGGCGGGTGGGACTGCAGGATCCGGAAAAACCGATTGGATCCTTCCTGTTCCTTGGTCCTACAGGTGTAGGAAAAACAGAACTCAGCAAGGCACTGGCAGAGGCTATGTTTGGATCGGAAAACGCTCTGATCCGTGTGGATATGTCAGAGTATATGGAAGGCCACTCTGTATCCAAGATGATAGGATCGCCCCCTGGATATGTGGGATTTGAAGAGGGAGGACAGCTCAGTGAGAAGATACGCAAGAATCCCTATTCAGTTGTATTATTTGATGAGATCGAAAAGGCACATCCGGACGTGTTTAATGTGCTTCTTCAGGTGCTGGATGATGGACATATCACCGATTCCAAGGGAAGGAAGGTCAGCTTTAAGAATACGGTTCTGATCATGACTTCAAATGCCGGGGCACAGCGCATTATTGCGCCAAAGAATCTGGGCTTTGGAGTGGCAGAAACTGAAAAGCAGAACTATGACCGGATGAAGGAAGGGGTTATGGAGGAGGTCAGAAGACTGTTTAAACCGGAGTTTATCAACAGGATTGATGAGATCATGGTATTCCATCCGCTGACCAGAGTGGATATGGAAAAGATAACCACACTGCTGTTTCATGAGCTTTCTGCGAGATGCGAGAAGCAGCTTTCCATTCACCTGAGTGCATCAAGAGCATTGAAGGAGCATCTGGTAGAGAAATATGCGGACTACAAAATGGGAGCAAGACCGTTAAAGCGTGCCGTGCAGCAGGTAGTGGAGGATTCACTTGCAGAGGAGCTTCTTTTGGGTAGGATCAAGGCCGGGGATACGGTATCTGCAGGTTACCGAAAAGGAAAAGTTGTTTTTGACGTTAAGTAAAAAATAGATTATACTAATGCTATCAACAATTAATACAAATGCATACAATGGAGGAAATAAGGATGGCTGTTGTGAAAGAGCTGATCCGGACAGAAGCGGACGGCAGCATAAGCTTTGGAAATCACAGGCTCGAAACCAAGCAGAAGGTTGAGGATTTTGAGCATGATGGTGATCAGTACAAGGTTAAGACATTTAAGACAATGACTAAGCTGGAAAGAAATGGTTTATTTGTATATGAGTCCGTACCGGGAACCAGTGTATTGAATTTCAGGGAAACCGAAAAAGGTATCAGCTTCTTGGTGGAAGGAGACGAGGATGCACAGATCACAGTAGGTCTAATGGAAGATACTGAGTATGTAGTCTATGTGGACGATCAGAGTATTGGCGGTATGAAGACCAATCTGGGCGGCAAGCTGAATCTCAGTGTGGAGCTTGCAGGAGCAGGAGAAGTTAAGGTTGACATTGTAGCAAGATAAAGTAAAAGCCTTCTGGCCTTACCGGTCAGGAGGTTTTTTCAGAAGGGGAACGGGAAGCATGGCGAAAGCAAAAAGTACAGTTTTTTTTTGTCAGAATTGTGGATATGAATCAGTAAAGTGGATGGGGCAGTGTCCGGGATGCCGTGAGTGGAACACCTTTGTAGAAGAGACTGTGGTAACGGGAACCGGTAAGGGCAGTGCCGGAAAGACGGGAAATCCACATATAGCGGCAGAGCCGGAGACGCTTCAGGCTGTTTCCCTGACAGAAGAAGAGAGAACGAGCTGCGGGATCCGGGAGCTTGACAGAGTTCTTGGAGGCGGTATCGTAGAAGGCTCGCTGATCCTGGTAGGCGGTGATCCCGGAATCGGAAAGTCCACATTGCTTTTGCAGGTCTGTCAGAAGCTTGCAGCAGTAGGAAAAGAAGTGCTGTATGTATCCGGGGAGGAATCTCTAAGGCAGATCAAGCTTCGTGCCGCTAGACTGGGTGAATTTACAGAGCACTTGAAGCTGCTCTGTGAGACAGATCTTGACGCCATTGAAGATATTATCCGGAAAAAGTGCCCCCAGATTGTTATGATAGACTCCATACAGACAATGTCCTCTGACGGGGTAGCTGCCGCACCTGGAAGTGTTTCTCAGGTAAGGGAAGCTACCGGTATCCTGCTAAAGCTGGCAAAGGGACTGAATACTTCTATTTTTATCGTAGGACATGTAACCAAGGAAGGAACCGTAGCAGGACCAAGGGTGCTTGAGCATATGGTGGATACTGTTCTTTATTTTGAAGGTGACAGACATGCCTCCTACCGGATCCTGCGTGGAGTAAAGAACCGGTTTGGCTCGACTAATGAGATCGGTGTGTTTGAGATGGAATCGGATGGACTTAAGGAGGTTCCGAATCCGTCAAGGATGATGCTCAGCGGAAGACCAGAGAATGCCAGCGGGTCTGTTGTAACCTGTGCCATGGAGGGAACAAGACCGATCCTGATAGAGATTCAGGCTCTTGTCTGCCATAGTAATTTCGGTATTCCGAGACGGCAGACCACGGGAACAGATTTTAACAGAGTGAATCTGTTGATGGCAGTACTGGAAAAACGGCTTGGTCTGCAGCTTGGAAGCTGCGATGCCTATGTCAATATTGCCGGAGGGATCAAGATCATGGAGCCGTCAATTGATCTTGGGATCGCCATGGCTGTAGTTTCCAGCTTTAAAAACCGGGCGGTGGACGGTGACATGGTGGCTATGGGAGAGATCGGATTAAGCGGTGAAGTACGGGCTGTCAGTATGATCAAGGTACGTGTACAGGAGGCGAAAAAGCTGGGATTTACATGCTGCGTTGTACCTAGGGTATGTCGGGAAAGCCTGAAAGATATCGAAGGGATCAAAATTATTTATGTGGGTAGTGTGAGTGAGGCAATGGATCTGATCTGAGGTAATTATTACAGCTTTGTAACATTTTTTTTAGAAAATATTCTTTTCTATTCAAATTTACGGATTCCTGTGATAAAATAGTAAGGCATGTTTGTCGGAAATTACGACAATTCACAAAGGAGCAGGGAATGGATAAGAAAAAATGGATAAAACATATACCGCTTTTTATATTGGAACTGGTAGTTCTGATCGCAGCAGCGGGTGCTTTATATGTAGTTCTCCGTACAACTGGGAAAAATGGTGTAAAGAAAGATAGGATCGATACGGAACAGATTGCTGTCAATGAAGAGGTAAAGGAAAAAATACAGGAAGAGAAAAATGAAAAAGGTGAAGAAACGAAGACATATACAGGAATTTATAATATAGCCTTTTTCGGCGTAGATGCCAGAGATGAGAATCTTGGGAAAGGAAATAACAGAAGTGATACCATTATGATCTGTTCTATTGATATGGACAAACATGATGTGCGTCTGATCTCCATCTACAGGGATACCTATCTGAATCTTGGTAATGATACCTATAATAAATGTAATGCTTCTTATGCCAAGGGTGGACCGGAAATGGCACTTGGCATGATCAATATGAATACAGATCTCTATGTGACAGATTACATAACCGTCGGCTTTGAGGGTCTGATGGAGGCAGTAGATGCCCTTGGCGGAGTGGAGATCGATGTGAAGGAAAAAGAGATCAGCCATCTGAACAATTATCAGATCAGTATGGTGGGGACGAGCGCAGATCAGAAAAATTTCACAGCGACAGCGGGTGTTGATTATGAGCCGGTTACCGAACCGGGTCTGCAGACACTGAATGGTCTGCAGGCAACGGCATACTGCAGGATCCGCTATGTAGGAGATGATTTTGAACGTACCAAGAGACAGAGGGATGTGCTGATCGCTATGATGGAGAAGGCAAAGGGTGCCTCTGTGGGAACACTTATGAGTGCGATGAATGCAGTATTGCCCCATGTTGTTACCTCGATCGATGTTGAAGATATAGCTGCAGTTCTGAGCAAAGTAGGAGATTACAAGGTGACTGTCAGTGATGGATTTCCTTTTGCAGGAATGCGGGCAGGAGCATCTCTTTCTGTAGGAGCCTGTGTGGTGCCCGTGTCTCTTGCAGATAATGTGGTCAGGCTCCATGAAATACTGTATGCGGAAGAAAATTATGAGCCATCGGCAGAACTGAAGAACTTCAGTGCACAGATAGAGACTGATACAAAAGACAGATTACATAATTAGGAGTGCGCAGGCAGAAAGAATGGCAACGATCAGGGAAATAGCAGACAATTCTGGATACGGCGGTAGAGTTTTGTTTGGAAGAATCCCAATGTAGCCTATATTGGAACTGACAGCTTTGAAGGAATAGATACAGCAATCTTGCATCTGCAGGAGCTGGGACACAGTAAGATCGCTTTCCTGAACGGTTCCCTGCATTCCATGATCATGGAATGCAGACAGGAGGCCTTTTATGACAGTATGGAAGCGCATGGACTGGAAGTAGATCAGGAGATGGTAGCAAATGGTTATTATGTAGCAGAATCTGCCAATGTCAGCAGTAACAGTACCGCCTCTTACCACGATCCATCAGGAAAGGGCAGAGCTTGGAAAATGTGGTTATATGGCATTGCATTCCCTGATGAATCATGTGTCTATCAGTAAGACATTTTTACGTCCAGCATTTATCAAAAGAAAATCTACTGCAAAAGCTGTTGACAGATAGGGGTGTTTTGGATATAATGAATTTCGGTGGTCTTGAGAACCACAGAAATAGGGGCATAGTTCAACGGTAGAACAGCGGTCTCCAAAACCGTCGATGTGGGTTCGATTCCTACTGCCCCTGCGCTAAAACCCCAGTGTTTACTGGGGTTTTTTATTTCCGTGTCAACTTTCGTGTGAACTCCTGTTTGAATTTTAGGAATGGTAGCATACCGGAGCAGCGCAGATATTGTGATCATTTCTCTGCAGGATCTGCATAGAAATCTATGGACGGGAGGCAGACAGAAAAATGCAGAACAGACGGAAAGAACCTTCTTCAGTTTACCAGTATTATAAAAAGGCAGTCTATTACCGGAATCTGTATCCGGAGATCCGGAAAGGAACAGGAAATGATCTGCCGGAGTATGATTCAGACAGCGTGGCAGCCTTTACCAAAACATGGGAGGATCTGCAGCTTCATGTACTGATCAATGTATCAGGAGAAACACAGACACTGGCACTTCAGGGAAATCTGACCATACCACCTTATGGAATCGTATTCCTGCGGAGTGGAATGAAATGAAAAAATGAAACATAATGGCAATGCAGCCGGAAGGTTCTAGGCATTGCCATTTATTTGTGTTTACAGCAAACAAAAATCCCTGAGAGAAACTCTCAGGGACTTCTGTTGTGTAAAAGGGGAATTCTTCCGGAATTGCTAATTAGCTTGAACTGACTTCCGTAATCAGTTCGATTATTATTATATTGCTTGAATCAAGTAAATTCTACAATTATATTGAGAAAAAATAAAAATATATTAGCATGATGATAAAAAGCTTGTCGAAAAAGGTGGAAAAAAGAGTATTTTCTTTATTTTCAACGTGTATTTCTGTTATTTTTATGATAAGATAACTCATAGATGTAGAAATTTGCAGTTTTAAGGAGCAGTTTGTGATGACAGAAGAGAAGGAAAACCTGTACAGACAGGAAAAAATACAGAAATATACTGCAATTTTTAAAAATCTGTTTCGATATATTCCATGGCTGAAAGAAAAGCAGGGGCAGAGTACCTCCCATATTTATGAGAATGAAGAACTGAACCGTTCTTCCATGCCGGTAAGAGTATATGATTCCACGCTGCTTTCCCTTGTAAAGGAACTGAATGCCACGGGACTGATGGACAGGAATTACGTTTATACTTTTTCAAGGAATATGCTTCGTACAGTGCAGGATGAAAAAAGATGGATCGCCTCTGCACAGCTAAAAAACATAGAGGATGTATTTGCCATTATGGCGAAGTATGTACTTGGTGGCATGACCAGAGGGAATCTTTGGACAGATGCCATAGAAAATGGTATTTTTCTGGAAGCACTTCTGAAGATCAGAGAGCTTCTGGAAGTACATGACAGACCGCTTGCATAGGAGCTGTTACTGGTATGGGAGAGAAGTCACTTCAGAAGAAAAAATACATACTGGAGAAGGCCAGAGAGGTCTTTATGGAAAAGGGCTACAAGAATGTAACGATGAAGGATATTGTTGATGCCTGTGAGATCAGCCGCGGAGGTCTGTATCTGTATTTTCCGGGAACAAGAGAGCTTTTTCTGGAAGTACTGAAGGCAGAGCAGGAGGATTCCGGCAGTGAGTTTGAACAGAAGATCGGCATGGACTTTGGACCGGCAGATATTCTGGCATTGTTTTTGAAGGAGCAGAAAAGAGAGCTTCTGACAAAAAAAGGAACTCTGCAAAAGGCCTGCTACGAATTTTTCTTTGAAGAGAATGATTACAGCAGGGAGAATCTTCTGAAGAAGCAGTTCGATGCGGCAGTCATGGTGATCCAGAGACTGATAGAGGAAGGCGTGGAGATCGGAGAATTTTGCTGTGAGGAACCAAGAAGGGCAGCCAGCAACATTATGTACGTACTGGAGGGCCTCAAGATTGCAGCAAATACCCGGGGAGTGACAGAAGCTGCTGTGGATCGGGAAATTATGTATATGATGCAGAATTTGGTGGCAGAAGAATAGAGAAAAGCTTCAAGGCTTCAGATGCCCTGAAGCTTTTCTTTTTGGGAAAGGACAGGAAATATGATCAGGGAAATCATAGCAGCACAGCTTCCGGTAGGGGAAAAGCTGCGGATCGTAAAAAACAGGATAGAGGGAAAAGACCCGGATTCTGGAAGGATTGCTATCGTATCCGGTATTCACGGGGATGAATTTGAAGGACAGTATGTGATCTATGAAATGGTAAGAAGGCTGCAGGAGCATCCGGAATGTCTGCATGGGAGTGTGGATCTGTATCCGGCACTGAATCCGCTTGGCATGGATATGGCAGTCAGGGAGCTGCCTGGACTTCATATGGATATGAACCGGATATTCCCGGGAAATGAGAACGGGACTGCACTTGAAAAAGTGGCAGCAGCTATTGTAGGAGATATAGCAGGAGCGGATCTTTGCCTGGATATTCATGCCAGTAATATTTTTGTACGTGAGATCCCGCAGGTGCGGATCAGTGAGGAATTTGCAGAAAGGGTGCTTCCCTATGCGCAGCTTATGAATGTGGATATGGTATGGACCAATGCTGCAGAAACAGTACATGAAGCAACACTGGCACATTCATTGAACCTGCTGGGAGTCCCTTCCTTTGTTGTCGAAATGGGAGTAGGAACAAGAATCAGCCGGCATTTTGGAAATCAGGTGACAGATGGTATTTTTCATCTGATGAAGCATATTGGAATGTGGAGCGGGGAACTGGAATGCAAGATACAGCAGCCTGTGCTTTCCACAGATGGGGAGGTTGAATTTATAAGATCCGGCTCGACAGGCGTTTTCTTGCCGGAGATCGAGCATAATCACTTCGTAAAAAAAGGGGACAAGCTGGGAGAGGTGATCAATCCCTTACGGGGAGAGGTGCTGGAAGAGATACTGGCACAGAAGAGCGGACTGGTATTTACACTCAGGGAGTACCCCTTTGTCAGGGAAGGGGCACTGCTTCTACGGATCCTGACAGGAATAGACCATGATGAATGAGGATAAGGAGCTATGTTTACAGAAACTATTTACACAGTGACTTCCCCTTACAGGGAAGATATGATCGTAAAGGGGTTCAGCTTTGGAAAGGGGGATGAAGCTGCCTGTATTCTGGGCTCTGAAAGAGGAAATGAAGTGCAGCAGATGTATATCTGTTCCCAGCTGGTAAAGGCATTGAAGGAGCAGGAGGCAAACGGCTGTATCAGTGCAGGTAAGAAAATCCTGGTGATACCGGTGATCAATTCCCTTGGCATGAATGTGGGCGAAAAGTTTTTTGGAGTGGAAAATCAGGATATCAACAGAAGATTCCCGGGAAGAAAAACCGGAGACAGTGCAGACAGGCTCGCAGAAGGGATCTTCTGCAGGATCCGGAATTATACCTATGGGATCCAGCTGACAAGCTTTTATATGGCGGGGGAGTTTGTTCCTCATGTCAGAATGATGGAGACAGGTTTTCAGAACACATCGCTTGCCAATCTTTTCGGACTGCCTTATGTCATGGTGAGAAAACCGGCTCCGATTGATACGAAGACATTGAATTATAACTGGCAGAATGAGATGACGGCGGCATTTTCCCTCTATACAAACAGGACAGATACGATAGATGAAAAAAGTGCAGGACAGGCAGTGGCAGCAATACTGCGGTTTCTGACCAGAATGGGGATCATCCGGTATGAAAGTCACAGCGGCTATATCAGTCATGTGATCCTGAAGCAGGATCTGACAGATGTGCATACCATGTCCGGCGGTATTTTCAAAGGTCTGGTAAGCCCGGGAGAGGATGTCCGGTATGGACACAGGATGGCAGAGATCATAGACCCTTATGAGGGATATGTGAAGGAAACGATCCTTGCTCCGACAGATGGAATCGTATTTTTTGCTCATACAGATCCGCTTGCTGTGGAAGGAGATATTGTATATCAGTTGATACACAGACTTCATGAATAGGAAGGAGGTATCCGAGAATAATTTGCAGAATCCGTTGCAAAAAAGACAGGATTCGATATAATGTAAATGATATGCGCACAAAAACTAGTACAATTCATCAACGGAGGAAATGAATTCACATGGGAAATGTAAGACGTATCTACGTGGAAAAGAAACCGTCCTTTGCTGTCAAGGCAAAGGATTTAAAGGAAGAGATCGTAGGCTACCTTGGCATTACGGGAGTGAAGGAGGTAAGGGAGTTTATTCGGTATGATGTGGAGAATATCTCAGATCAGATCTTCGAAGAAGCATGCAGAACCGTGTTTTCCGAACCACCGGTTGATATTTTGTACAGAGAAAATATAGAGATCCCTGCAGACGGAAAGGTATTCAGTGTGGAATTCCTGCCAGGACAGTTTGATCAGAGGGCAGATTCCGCAGTACAGTGCGTGAAGTTCTTAAGAGAAGATGAGGAGCCGGTCATCAGGACCGCTGTGACCTATCTCCTGACCGGGGATGTCAGCGGGGAAGAATTCGGAAGGATCAAGGCATACTGTATCAATCCTGTAGATTCCAGGGAAACCGGCATGGAGAAGCCGGATACTCTGGTAAATGAATATGAAGAGCCGGATGATGTTGTTGTTATTGATGGCTTTGGCGAGATGGATAGAGACAGCCTGAAGGAGCTGTATGATTCCCTCTCTCTTGCCATGACGTTTAAAGATTTTTTACATATCCAGAATTATTATAAGACAGAGGAACACAGAAATCCCACGATGACAGAGATCAGAGTACTTGATACCTACTGGTCAGATCATTGTCGCCATACCACATTTTCAACGGAACTGAAGAATATTGAGTTTGAGGATGGCTATTACAGAGCACCTCTTGAGACGACCTATGCAAGCTATCTGGATACCCGAAAGGAGATCTTTGAAGGAAGAAGTGACAAATTTGTCTGTCTGATGGATCTGGCACTGATGGCTATGCGTAAGCTGAAGAAGGACGGCAAGCTGCAGGATATGGAAGAATCCGATGAGATCAATGCATGCTCTGTAGTCGTACCTGTGGAAATTGATTACGGAGAAGGATCTGTGACCGAAGAGTGGCTGGTATTCTTCAAAAATGAGACACATAATCATCCTACAGAGATCGAACCCTTTGGTGGGGCAGCTACCTGCCTTGGCGGTGCGATCCGTGATCCCCTTTCAGGAAGAGGCTATGTATATCAGGCCATGCGTGTAACAGGCGCTGCGGATCCTACGGTTCCGGTTTCCGAGACTCTGAAGGGCAAGCTTTCACAGAAGAAGCTGGTCAGGGGTGCAGCAAGCGGATATTCTTCCTATGGTAACCAGATCGGTCTTGCAACCGGCTATGTAAAGGAGATCTATCATCCTGATTATGTTGCTAAAAGAATGGAGATCGGTGCTGTCATGGGCGCTGCTCCCCGGAAGAATGTGATACGTGAAAATTCTGATCCGGATGATGTGATCATCCTGCTTGGCGGAAGAACAGGACGTGATGGCTGTGGTGGTGCAACCGGTTCCTCCAAGGTGCATACAGAGACCTCTATTGAGACCTGCGGTGCAGAGGTACAGAAGGGAAACGCACCTACAGAGCGTAAGATCCAGAGGCTGTTCCGCCGTGGGGAAGTAAGCAGTATCATTAAGAAGTGTAACGACTTTGGTGCAGGCGGTGTTTCTGTAGCCATCGGTGAACTGGCTGACGGTCTTGTGGTAGATCTTGATAAAGTACCTAAGAAATATGCCGGACTGGACGGAACAGAGCTTGCCATCTCTGAATCTCAGGAAAGAATGGCAGTTGTGGTACCCCCCGATAAGGTCGAGGAGTTCCTTGGCTATGCGGCTGAAGAGAATCTGGAGGCAGTTCCCGTAGCAGTCGTAACAAAGGAGCCAAGACTGGTACTGAAATGGAGAGGTAGAGAGATCGTCAATATTGCGAGAGCCTTCCTTGATACAAACGGTGCCCATCAGGAAACTGATGTGGTAGTGAATATTCCCTCAAAGGAAGACAATTATCTGAAGAAAACAGCTCTTCCTGCTGTAGCCAGGGCACTGGAAGAGGGTGATATTAAGACAGCTTTTGAAGAAACCTTAAGGGATCTGAACGTGTGCTCCCAGAAGGGACTTGTGGAAATGTTTGACTCTTCTATCGGAGCTGCCAGTGTGCTGATGCCCTATGGTGGCAAATATCAGCTGACAGAGACTCAGGTCATGGTAGCCAAGCTTCCTTCCCTGAAGGGCAAGACAGATACCGTTACCATGATGAGCTACGGCTTTGATCCTTATCTTTCTTCATGGAGTCCTTACCATGGTGCAGTGTATGCAGTGACACAGTCCCTTGCAAAGATCGTGGCAGGAGGCGGAGATTACAGCAAGGTCCGCTTTACCTTCCAGGAATATTTCCGCAGGATGACTGCAGACCCTGAGCGTTGGAGCCAGCCCTTTGCAGCACTGCTTGGTGCCTATGATGCACAGATCGGATATGGCCTTCCCTCTATCGGCGGCAAGGATAGTATGTCTGGTACCTTTAACGATATTGATGTACCGCCTACACTGGTATCCTTTGCAGTGGATGTGGCTAAGAATAAAGAGATCATCACACCGGAATTAAAACAGGCGGGAGACGTACTGGTGCAGTTCTGGTTTGATAAAGATGAATATGATATTCCTGTATATGCACATGTAATAGAAATGTTCAGTTTTATTACAGAGCTGATGAGAGAAGGCAAAGTAAAGGCTGCTTATGCACTTGACAGTGCAGGACTTGTTGCCGGTGTCAGCAAGATGGCTTTTGGTAATAAGCTTGGTGTTTCCTACTCAGAAGATATTAAGGAAGGCGATCTTTTTGAAAACTGTCTTGGTGACATTGTGCTGGAAATGGCAGAAGAGAATGCAAATGCATTGGATGCTGAGGATCTGAACTACAGGATCGTAGCGAAAGTAACAGAGGAGCCGGTATTTACTTATAAGGATGTGAAGCTGACAGTAGAGGAAGCACTTGCTGACTGGAAGGCACCACTTGATAAGGTATTTCCTTATAAGGCAGAAAAGGGAACAGATAAGGTAGCTTCTGGGCTTTATCATACAGACAGTATTTATGTATGTAAAAATAAAGTAGCAAAGCCGACTGTATTTATCCCGGTATTCCCCGGAACCAACTGCGAATATGACAGTGCAAGGGCATTTGAAAGAGCCGGTGCGAAGGTGATCACCAGAGTATTCCGCAATCTTTCCGCAGAAGATATCCGTTCTTCTGTAGAAGCCTTTGAAAGGGATATTGACAAGGCACAGATCATCATGTTCCCCGGTGGTTTCTCAGCCGGTGATGAACCGGATGGAAGTGCCAAGTTCTTTGCAACAGCTTTCCAGAATGCAAAGATCAAAGAAGCGGTTATGAGGCTTCTGAATGAGAGGGATGGTCTTGCACTTGGTATCTGTAACGGATTCCAGGCACTGATCAAGCTGGGACTGGTTCCCTATGGTGAGATTACCGGTCAGAAGGAGGATTCTCCGACACTGACCTTCAATACCATTAACCGTCACATTTCCAAGATGGTTTATACCAGAGTGGTATCTGACAAGTCACCCTGGCTGCAGGGTGCAGAAAACGGTGGTGTTTATGTGACACCTGCCTCTCACGGAGAGGGACGCTTCGTAGCACCGAAGGAGTGGATCGACAAGCTCTTTGCAAATGGCCAGGTAGCGACCCAGTACTGTGATCCGGAAGGCAATGTTTCCATGGATGAAGAGTGGAATGTCAACGGTTCCTATGCAGCCATTGAGGGTATCACCTCACCGGACGGCAGATGCTTTGGTAAGATGGCACATGTGGAGAGAAGAGATAAAGGTGTTGCCATTAACATTTACGGAGAGCAGGATCTGAAGATCTTTGAATCCGGTGTTCACTATTTCAAATAAAAGAATGGAAAATGGCCTCGCAGAATTGTTTTCTGCGGGGCTTTTTTTAGAAAATACTTTAGCTAAAATATTGATAAAATCGAACGAAATAAGTATAATAATAGTACAAAGAAAGGAAGTGACAGTATGTCAATTACAGCGACAGAATTAAAGAACAACCTTGGAAAATATTTATTGCTATCAGCAACAGAAGATGTATTTATTACGAAGAATGGAAAAATTATAGCGAAACTGACAAGTCCTTATCAGGACAGGGTGGAGACAGCAAAATCATTGTTTGGCATTCTGCCGGTGAATGCAGACCTGGAAGCTCAGTAAACCTTCTGGAAAGAAAAACTTTTCAGAAGGTCTTTTATTATTTATGATTATGGCTGTGGTAACAGCAGTCTATTTGTTGAAAACGGGTATAACAGAAATTGCAGTTCCTGTTATTGCACTTATTTTGTGCAAGGTGTCACAAATTTATACAACGGTTGTATGCTGTTTTGGCGGATTTGCGGTCGTTCTTGCAATAGTTGCTGTAGTACTTGGAGGTGTTGCGATTAAGAAGAAATGTGCATTGAAAGGAATGGCGATTGCTGGACTGGTATGCGGCATTATAACAATATGACGAAGAATACTTCGTTTAGAATAAATCCTTCATAAGGGCTTGCCATGAAAATGGCAAGCCACTTTTGCGTATAAAAATAAAATCGGGGACAATTAATTGATTGCTGAAACAGAATAAGATAAGTATAATGGCAGTACAAAGAGAAAGGCGGAAGTGTAAAAGGAGACCATATGAAAAAGAGAAGTTACTACGTGATACTGTTTGGATTGACGGCACTGCTTCTTTCCAGCTGCGGGAAAAATGCAACAGGTGGAGCAGAAAGCAGTGAAGCAGGAACCGAAGCAGCAGGCGAAGAGAAGAATACAGGCACGGAAGGCTCAGAGGAAACCATGCAGGAAGAAAAAGATGCAGCAGGCGGTGAATCAGAAGATGGGACAGCAAGCGGAGGAAAAGCCGGATCAGGGACTGGAAGTGCAGTCATTCCCCTGTTTGTGGATTACGATTATGAATCCGTATATAGTGATAGTACCTATAAACAACTGATCAGTACCGAAATTCCGAAAGTCATTGTGCTGGATGACCAGCATGAGGCCCTTCAGAAAACGCTGGATACGTGGAATCAGGAAATTTATGACGACCAGATGGCAGAGTATACGGAAGCAAAGAATGACTGGATGGAAATATGGGAAAATGCTGGAGAAGATACTTATGCGCAGGATCTGACCGTTGAGGGAAGCATCAACTTTTTCCGGACAGATGAGAAGTTAATAAGTCTTTAATATAAATCATATATGTCTTTTTGACTATCTTTTTATATCTTCTTAAATGTCCGCAAATCCTTATTTTATAGGCTCTACGGGCATTTTGCTTTTGTGGTAAACCTCACATATCTAGGTCTATCTTCTTATATTTTCGCTATCAAGCGTGGTTAAAATCGTGGTAAATACTTCTTATGCGATTAGACGCTGAACCTCTGATTTTGCGGTATCTATGGACGCATGAGCATACCAGTTCATTGTGATACTGATGTTTGAATGTCCCATGATATACTGTAAATCTTTCGGGTTCATGTTCTTGCTTGCCAGTCTTGTGCAGAACGTATGGCGTAGCGTATGTGGTGTGATATGTGGCAAGGGGTTATCCTTGTGGTGTTTGTTATATTTCTTTACCATACGGACAAATAAGGCGTTGTAATCAATCGCAACTTTAGGATTGCCTTTCGGATTGACGAACAGAAAATCTTTGTATCCGTCTATCTCTATCAGTTTCCCTTTTGTGCGTTTCCTTATGACCCGTTGAAATGCCTGTATCGTTTCTCTGCTTAATGGCACTTGCCTTGTTCCACTCTTTGTCTTAGGCGTTTCAATATAATAGCCCTGTTCCTTGCTCTTTAATAACTGGTGGTCGATAACCACAACCTCATTCTTGAAATCAATATCGGCTACTGTCAGTCCGCACAGTTCCGAGATACGAAGTCCTGTCTTTAACAGTATCAGCACATCATCATAATACTTGTGATACACGTTATCCGTCTTGATGAATGACAGTAAGGCTTGTTCCTGTTCCTCTGTCAAT
>ERZ827458.226-NODE-226-length-98072-cov-6.785884_pt1 | contig 98072 bp, 129 predicted proteins | sample MGYA00519706_ERZ827458 | MGnify/ENA primary metagenome ERZ827458 (study PRJEB31778, sample SAMEA3449309) | human gut metagenome | biome: human gut; feature: human-associated habitat; material: faeces | place: United Kingdom | collected 2010/2012 ... | reverse complement strand
AACCAAACAGCCACTAAAGTATAAATGTCTGGTAAGTTATAATTTGGCATACACTCCTCTCCATATATTATTCTATGTCTAAATTTCCTTCTTTATTAGAAATTTTGAACATGTTATTTCGTCCTCCTTGTAACTGGTTAAATAATACTCTAGAAATATTCTCTAACTTATTTTTAAGTATATCACATAAAAATCACAAAATAAAGCAATGCTTTGTAATTGCTTTTTTTATTTAATTAAATTGTTAAAAAGTCTCTTTTTTTATTTTCATGATACAATATAATAGTAATAATTCGTACGATTGTGCGAGAGGTGATTATATTGCATAAGTTATTAAAATCATTACTGGTAGGCGTTCTCATATTGCCTAGCATATCTACTGTCTCAGCAGCCAGTATGCCTTCATCATATAACAATCTGACATCAGAGGAGAAAAAGGCCTTTGATAAGATATATCAGCAGTCCAGCGAATCAACACTACAGAATGTCAATGTCAATTATTCCACAGAGCTGTCTGGGCTAAAGGATATCAGCAGCTATCACTGGACAGCATGGAAAAAGGCTGCAAAGGGCGGAAGCATCAGTAAATCCGCAAATTCAGGAAAAGGCATAGGAAGCGGAAGCTATAAGGGATTTACACAAAAGAAGATAGACTCATGGAAAGTAGATGAAAAATACATCAATGCCATCAAGAAGATTAATAAGGGAAAGTTCCCTAAGGATGGTAATTATACCTTTCCGACAGATACATCATCATCAAAATTAGACTGGTGGGTTGACGAAGTTGGATTCTATGATATTATGGGTGACCCAAAATACTCAAAGGTCACAGCCAAGGGGTATAGAACATTCAACTGGACTGAAAAAGTTAAGAAAATGAATATTAAAAAAAAGACGGATAGTCAACCTTATAAGAAGTCAACTTCACCTGATACACAAGGTTGGGGGCCCGCAAGAACAACTGGGGAAATGGCAAATGTTATAAAAATAAGGATGCATGAGAGATTTCAATTAAGTTTAAGTGATACAGAAGCCAAACATATAGAAAAGTGTCTTCGTGACAGTTATGATGACCATTATGATAATGGAAGTAAGTATCAAATGACTTATAATGGAACTTTTGGTGGGGGAAGCACCCTTTATAGAATTCAAATTTCTATTTCTGGAGATACAGCAGATAAAGTTAATCCTTACCTTGTTTATATAACAGTAACAACAGAAACGAAATCTTATTCCTACGAAACAGAGTCACATACATCAAAGCAGCAAATTGCTCAGACAGTTGTTGCAAGAAATGCATATGCTTCAGAGATTCAAAAATATGGAAACTTCTACCTGACTCCAAAATCAAATGTCTCAAGTCAGAAGATAAAAACAAGGAATACGGGATTCTGGTATAACATTAATCCATACTATCACAAAGGCTCAGCATCTGTAACAGATGAAGGAAGCTATGGCTGGACATTCTCAACAAATGTGAGCAGTGGAAAATCTGGTACAAATATATATGCTATGCTTCCTATTAAATACAAATTCTATACTGATATAGTTGATTCACATTACTATGCACCAGATGTAGGGAATCCGCCTAAGGATGGAAGTGGCGGAAGCAATAATGGAAATAACAATAACAATGGAGGAAATAACGGAGGCGATAAGCCTAATGGCGGTGACAGCAATAATCCAGGTGGAAATGGAAACAATAGCAATAATGGTGGAAATAACAATAACAATGGAAATAATGGAAACAGCAACAATTCAGGCAATGGAGGACATTCATCTATAGGAGATAAAGAGAACTCGCCAATGATACATATAGAAATCGATGCCAAAGATGAGGATGGCAGAGTGGGAACAGTAAGAGTTCCGAAAATGGTTCACCTTTATGATATTGATAAGTATAGGAAGAAATAGAGAAAGAATATATTCGTTTGGCTTCTCTATGATATACACAAAGCAGAACATCACATATCTTTAGATATGTGGTATAATATAAATGAGCTGAGAAAAAAGGAGCTTTCGCTCCTAGGCCTTTTTATGACTCATGTCTCAAAAATTCTGAGACAACTTTGATTGTCACATCTACAAAGCCGGTGAAGACAATTGTAGTAATAAGTGACGTATTTACTGTTGCTAGGCATTCTATTACATCTACAAGGATGATAGATAGAATACTTGGTAACATTTTCTTTAAGGCAGGTATAATTCTCCTGCAAGCCAAAGGCTAATTCACCTCTACGCAGAGTAATCACTTGTCTGCGTAGTTTTATTTTGTCATAAATCAGGTGTAAATTCAAGCATGACTTGAGTGTACACATAAAAAGATTATTTACTTTTTATTTCTGAAAAGCATAGGAATATATCATAAATTGAGGAGTTTCACTTTTCAAAAAGCGAAGCAATGCAGACTATGTTATAGATACTTTATCAGGACTATCAGTAGTTATTAGAGAAAACAGATTTATCTAGAATTTGATTTGTTTCAGCTTTTTTTATATTACTTAAAACAACCTACCCAATTGGGTATAAATATATTTACATACTCAATTGAGTATGATAAAATGTTTATAGGAGGATTTATTATGAGTGAATCAAGAAAAAAGATATTATTATTTAATCAGCATTTTGCATATCTTAACAGAAGATTTTATGAACAGTTTCTTAATGAATTTGAAATGATAGACTTTACGGGATATATCAAAACATGTGCTAAAAAACAGTTTGGAGTCATTCTTAATAATGTAGATGATGTTAAACAACTTAATGAAGAAATTGAAGCTTATAATTATGATAGTCCATCAGATTGGTTAAGAGAAAAAATGAGAAGCAGTTTGGGAATTTCAGGATATCGCTACTATATTGATGAACTTCTTTGTCTAGATGATATAAAAACAAAGGAAGATATATCTGATGCAAGAAAAAAAGGATACAATGTGATATGTACAGCTAAACAATGGACAAAGAAATTTCCATTACTTGATACAAAAAAGGTATTCTATGATAAAACAATTCTTGGAAATACTTTCTATTATGATAAGGATAAATATGCAATGATTGAAGTCTATGGAGGCTATCCAACTGAAGTTAAACAAGAATTTGAAAACTATACAATAATGCCCTTAGAGAATAATCATGATGCTCAGCAAAGTATTCTACACAAGATTGATTTTATATATAATACTTTAAAAGAAGGAAGTTATGAGTATTATACTTTTTTGAATGCAAGACTTTATCGCAATGAAATTATTGATAATCTCATTAGAAATACAACTGATAAAGAAGTTATAAGGGAATTAAGAAGATGTCAGCAGGATATATTTGATTAAAAGAAGAAGATGAAAAAAACTTTCACGAATATATTATAAGTACATACAGTAATCCTGTAACAATCCAATATAAAATGGATGGAAAAAACTGCAGGTCTTTTATACATTATGGAAAATTATGTTACAATAAAAATATGATATTATACGAGTGAAGAAGACTTTCTATTGGTCTTCTTTTTTTGTTGTGAAGGAGGAAATAAAATGAAGGTTCAATGTGACAGATTTATAGGATGGATGATAGATGTTCCTATAGGATTGTATAAGCAGAATATCAGAGAGTATTATAAAAAATATTGTGATTTAACTTCATTAACTGAATTATATGTCTGGTGCAAGGATAGTTCTGCAAAACTACTGTTAGAGAATGGATTCATTGGCAGTGATTATCTTTATGATTATGATAAAGATAGTGATAATCAGATTACTTTGCTGATTGATAGCAATAATGATTATATTAAACTAATTTATATAGTAGAGTTAACAAGAAATTATGAGGATTTATTTGTAGGTGATAATGATGATAATAAGATTCTTAATCAATTCCTGAAACAAATTCCTGTTCCTGAAGTTGTCTGTAATCAAATGAAGATGGTCTATCAGGAGTTATTTAAGAGTGATAGTATACCTCCAATACATCTGCAGGAATTCTATCATTGGTACAATAAAGGTTAAATCTATATGGCATAGTCAGAAAATATTTCTCATAATTTAAAGATAATATGTTACAATGAAAGAGTAATATAAACGAGACGAATCTATTCAAATGAGTAGATTCTTTTTTTGTTTACGCAAAAGAAGGAGGAGTAAATAATGGGATTAGATATGTATTTAACAAGAAAACAAAAAGGTTGTGATGAATATTGTGACGAAGAAATTGGATATTGGCGTAAAGCAAATGAAATTCATAACTGGTTCGTTCAAAATGTTCAAAAGGGTTTTGATGAATGCCAGGAAAGCTTAGTTACAAAAGAAGATTTAGAGAGACTATTGGAAGTTTGTCAAAAGGTTTTAGATACAGTTAAATGGGCAGATGGCAAGGTCCTTGTAGGAACATTTAGTGATAATCTAAATAAGAAAGAAATTCTTGATATTCTTGAAAGCAATAAAGATGAAATTACCTTTATTAATGGGGATTATTCAATAGAGGCTTACAAGAACGGTAAGGTCATTGCAAATAAAGAAGAAATTGCCGCACTTTTACCAACGACAGGAGGTTTTTTCTTTGGCTCAACTAATTATGATAAACATTACATTGAAGATATCAAAGCCACCGTCGACATTCTCAAAACAGCCCTTAAAGAAACCAACTTTGATGAGGAAGAAATATACTATCAAGCTTCCTGGTAAAACTCATAGAATGTGAAGTAACTTCCACATTCTTTATTAAATAAGGAGGATAAAAAAATGTCAGATTATAAATATGTAAAAGTAATAAGATACAGAAATCCATTATTGTTAGGTGAGTTATTACCCAATTATATTTATGGAGCAAATAACTATCAGGATTTGATTGATTATATTATGAAAACACATCCAGAATACTCAGAAAATCCAAAGTATAAGAAGTTTAAGTTAGGATTTGATAGAGATAATGATTATATTGATTTTGTATTGGAAGAATCTTATGGGAAAAAATGTGGAGAATGGTATCACACAGAGAGACTTACTGATGAGGAATTTAAAGAATATCAGAAGTTGTTTTCTGAGTTTCTGAACATTCCCAACGAAGATATTAAAAGTTTATGTAAAGTGGATTATTATTGGTATATAAGCTATGAACCAACCTTTATTGCTTATGAGGAATATGATTATTCTACAGATGATGAACGCAATAAGAGAATCACCATAGAAATTATGGGGGTTTTTGAGAATAAATTAGAAGAATTAGGAATTACCTTACCTGATGATTTAAGAGAAGGTAAAGAGGATGAATCAAGAATCTTTGGAAAAAACTATTATGAGTTAGAAGATATTAAATTGCTTGAAAGAAATAAAAAGAAATGACAAGAAAGGTGGAAGATATATGAATAAGGTAAATGCAGGAGCTGAATTTGGGACATATAATCATTACACTTATAGGATTTGTTATGGATTAACAAAAGATGGGAAAATGGATTATTCCATTCCACACTATGAATTTATTAAACATTGTAGGTGTAAAAATTGTCAAAATCGTCTTAAATATGATAGATTTCCAACAAATAGTTTGACAATAATAACTGATGATAAATCTAAGTTTCCAGAAATTGAGAGAATTTTAGATGAGTATGCTTGCAACGAGATTCATTATATTGGAGGACAGTATATATCTTTTGTGAATGGAAAAAGAAAAGGAGAATGCGTATAAATGAGTTATAGAGTTTATTTAACTAGACCAGATGGAAAAAACTACCAACTATTTGGAAACAATGATTTTCCAAGCAGATTTTATAAATATCTGAAAAAATATGGTTGTGATATGGATGAAGAGGGGAATTTTGAGGATTTTGAGATTATTAATTTTCATGAATTCTTTGGAACAATTGAGTCTTATATTCAAGAAGAAATAAAACGCTCACAAATATCACTATTTGATGCTCAAAATCAATATAAAAATATTATTAACATGAATCAAAGAAGTAGAAAGAATTCAGAAACTGAGTTGGATATGTGTAACAGACCAGTTACAGTTGGTGTCTATTCATTTCTAGAAAATTCTTATGTATTTGAAGGATATAGAGTTCTTCAGTTCTTAGAGGATTATATAAAAGGTGGACTAGATAAAACTGTATATGGGTTGAGTTTTGGAAGAGAGATTCAATTAAAGGAAGGTTGTAAATTATATCTTTCTGGAAGGTAATATAGAAACACTAAGTCGTTTTTTGATAAAAAGGCTCCATAAGAAACATGAAAAAGAGGTGTATTATGAATCAAGTTTATGCAAATTCTAAATCAAAAATGGTTAAAGAAGATAACAACGTATACGGTCCTAAAATGATTAACGAAGTAGATGATGTTAAGGATGTATTTTTAAAGAAATTAAAAATGAATGAAGAGCATAAAGAAGTAATGATGCTTTTCGCCTTAGATACAAGAAATAGAATTATTGAGGTGTTTGAAGTATTTGGAGGAGAATCAGATATTAAAATTGTTACTCCTAGGAAAATGTTTAAAAGTCTAGTTTTATGTAATGCATATCGTTTCATATGCGTTCATAATCATCTGAACGGTGATACTTGTCCTAGTGCGGAAGACAAACAATTAGCAAAGGAACTTCAAAAATATGGTGAAATGTTACAGATTGAATTGCTTGATTTTTGTATTGTTGGAGATAACAATATTTTATCATTTCAAAATAAATCATTACTATAGAGGAGAAAAAACAATGAATAATAGTTTTTGGGATACAGTCAAAGGCCAACAGTTAGCAGATGTACTAATAGTAACATTACCTAAACTAGTTAAAGAAACTAAGAAGAAACAATATATAAAGCAATATAAAAAGGATGATATGAGACCAAATTATTTTGTTGATGATATACAGCAAGAGATTGACTTTGGTAACAATATTATTGCTATGACATATGATAATGATGATGCATATATGTATGTCGTTTATGAAAAGGAGGAATAAGGAATGGAAGATATGAGAAATAAAGTGGTTTTTGGCGGGATTTATGAAGCCAATCCGAGTAAAATCTGTTCATCAACAGATAGAATTAATGGATATGACCAGCATTATGGACTTTTTGTACCTGTATTTAATCAAAAGACAGGCAAAGTTCATATGGTAGATACATATAAGATAGACATGTATTGCAACTATGAAAATGCGATTAAAAAACTCAAACAATTCTCAGAAAGTGGGGCTTATACAATTAGTAAGGCCTACAGTGAATATTACTATAATTCATCACCCGAACTCACTGAGAGTAATTTCCATTTATTTACATTCTTGGGAAATCTTGAGGATTATCATGAGGTGTCCAAAAGGGACTATATGGAATATGAAGATGCTGATAAAATAAACAATATCTATTTAGGATTTGAATGGAAATATCCAAGTGGTTCATATTTAGTAAAAAATGGAGCTAAAAAATCTCAATTAAGGATATTGCAAGGTTTAAATTATCTCATTTCAGGTAATTGTTCTTTCCACACATTTTGGGATTTAGAGGAATTTGAGAAAAATCTTAAAAAGTATGAGGAATCTGAATCAGTAGATGAAGAATCTATATCCAATTTCAAAAAGACACTTGAAAAAGCTAAAAAATATTTAGAACTTAAAGAAGAATATAAAAGATTCTGTCAGGAATTAGATTCAAGGTCATGAAAGGGTTGATGAAATATGAAGGATAATAAAAATATCCATATAAAACCTCGTCAAAAACAATTAACAAAATATACTGATGAGGAAAAGTTTGCATTATTTGTGGAAGGGAAACATAGAGTCCCTTCTCCACAAAAGAATAAAAAGAAATATATAAGAAAAAACAAATACAAAAAGGATGTGAATGTATGATTGCAAGAGAAACCTCTTCAATTCAATCTTGGGAAAAAATAAAACAATATATTCTTGATAATCAAATTGAAGAATTATATAATGACGTTCAAATTGTTTCTTATGATATCAACAATAATTTCGAACCAACAATATTAGATACAATTGATATATGTTTAGAATCTCTTCATGATTCAACCCAAGAAAGTAGTCAATGTAAAAAACTTTTAAATGAAGTTCGAAGTCATATTGTTGGCGATAAATATACTTATTATCAAACACTTATATTAGATAAGGAGGACTTTTAATGTCTGTAGATGTAAATTATATAAACCCACAATACGGGATAGCATTAAACAAAGAAGAAATGAGGTATTTTTTACTACATGTGAAATATTCAAAAGAATTATTTCCATATATTGATTTAAAAGAATTTGAGAATATGAATAAAAAAATATTTATTGGAAAAGATGAACAAGAATACAGTATTGATGATTTTTAAATAATATTGGAAATTATTTATATGATTCAGATATTGTTGTTTATGAGGGACAATTTTCTCTATATGGAGATAGAGATGAGGTAGTCTTTACAGCCATGAATGGAGAAGAAGATAATGAACATTATTATTTTTCATTATTTTTATTATGTGAAAATAAAATTAACTACAAAAATCTATCTTTTGGCTATATTAATGAATCGGAAATGATTAATGAGATAAAAAATAAATACGCATATGCATTGCCGAATGATTTCGAGTGGGAATCTCATTTAGGGTTTATTGAAGGATTTTATTATGACTAAGAAAAACCTTTAATATACGAGAAAGATAAAATATAGATAGTGTACATACATCATGTGCACTATTTTTTTATTGTAATATACTGATATTAGCTTATACAGCTGGGGGTGTTGTATGTTACAAAAAAATCCACTGTTTAATACCAAATGTTTTATGCGTTGAAATCACAGGAATCAATCAGGTATATGTAGGGAAAGAATTGGTGGATATTAATGGGGCATTATTGGAATATTTTAGGGCTGTATCAGATAAAAATATTGCTGATATTGTGAAAAAATACTCTGAATTCCTCAAAATTACCTGTGATAGAGAATACAAGGACATGCGCCTGATGGTTGCCTACAAAAAGACATTGTATAGAGTAGATATCATGCATAACAATAAACCATTTATTGAATTTTATAAAGAAAATGAATTAGATATTATAACATCTGGAGAAGAAGAGCATATCGTAAGTGGGTTGAGAGATTTTACTTGTTCAGATATGTTTTCTTCTCTAGAAGAAGCCCTAAAAACATGCATTCAATCTGTAAAAAATGAAATACTTTTAGAGAAGAATCTTTATCCAAAGAACCAGCGTGCAGTTGGTGGAAAGGTTCAATATGTAGTAATAGATTATTCAAAATTTAAGAGACCATCCAAGAATTCTCGGTTCATGAGCGAAGCGGATGTGCCGAGTAGTTCACTGAAAATCATATCCAATGACATTTTCACATACATCTTCGATAATTGACTGTGGTATTTCATCTATGTTGATTAAGTAAACTTTCTGTAAGCGAGGATTGTAAATTCCAAGATTCTGTATAGATTCAAAATAAGTAGAGTTTTCTGAGCGCAGTCCCATAAGATAGTAAACAAGAATTTGAAGTGTATGGATTTTAGTTGGATTATGAGTAGAAACTTTGAAATCCCATAGAGTTGTTTCTGTTAAGAAATCTCCATCACCTGAATGAATGTAATGAGTGTAAGCATTCTCAAAAGTAAATCCTTCTAAGACTATTGGACCATAATCTTTAAAAAACAATAAGCTTCTGTGCACCATTTCCTGAATATTATATATAGTCTCTTTGTTAGGAAGAATATTTTTGACAGGAATAAACCCTGTCTGATTACGGCAACAGACGTCATATCCCACTAATTGGCATGCATAAAATACTGATTCTTCATCAAGCCCATGAATTTTATTAATTATTTCTTTTGCTTCAGATAATTCATTGACAACAGAAGCTCCTATTAAGGATACTTTAAAAGCATCATTTACATAAGCTCCCATTTGAAATCGAGTTAAATAATCAACAACAGTACCTACTAATCCAGGATTTATGTTTTCTTTTGAATATAACTCATGTGTTTTTGGTAAATCTGTTATATTCATGCTTTTAGGGTGTATATATCCTCCTCGAGGTTGCTTAATCATTTTTATTCTCTTTGTTACTGATACCATTTTATATTTGTCCTTTAATCTCTTATTTTAATTGAGTATATATAAATAATTATATGACTTTATTCAACTTTTTTCAACATAACTCAATTAGCAAAAATGAATTGGCTAATAAGTTGATAAAAACGCGAAATCCTTTAGTTATGATATAATATAGTAGTAAACTATAACGATTATGGAACTCATATTTTGTGGGTTCCATTTTTTGTTTTACAAAAAAGGAGGAAAGTATTATTTTCATAAGAATTATGAGTGTTTATCCAAAAAATTAGAAAAATCTATCAAAAGAGAAAAACTATACATAGGAGGATTTTATATTTCTAGTGTAGTTTTTTATTTTACAAAAAAGGAGGCGGGCTCCACAAAAAGCTGGAGAAATAATTGTGAAGGAAAAACAAAAGAATAAAGATATTATCAAAGAGAATAAACTGAAAGCATTAAAAATAAGTCAATGTAGAGAAAAAGCAAAGGAAATTGCTAACCTTACAGACTTTAATTCTATGACAATATATAACCATGTTATTGAAGTTAACCTAAAAGGTAAAGATGTAGAGTATGAAAGGAATCTTAATCCAAGATATACAAAGCATAAAGATGAAATCTATAAAGATGATAGCCGATATAATCTTATTTGTAATAAAGCTAATAAGAATTTTTCTAGGCTTATGCAGATTGTCAATAATGCAAATAAAGATTTTATTGGAGACTCACAGTATATAGTCTTTCATAAAGCGTTGGTAGAATCGATTCGTTCCTGGTTGGATAGCTTTTTAGCATTTAGCAGTCATTTAAAATATGGAAAGCTTGAAGATGATATTGTGGAATTTAAAAAGATTTTTCCAAGTATTGATAAAGAGTGGCTAGTTATTGATGGAAATAGCTATTTTTCAACAATTCATCAAATTTATTTGACGGAAAGAAGTATAAAAAAAGAGTCTGAAACATTAGATGTAAAATACTGGGCAAGGTTCTATGCTCAAAAATCTTCAAAAGGAAAGGGGTATACTAAAGATATTCTTTATCCGTCTGGCTATGAAAGAGACATTCAGATGCTTCAGCTCTTATCACTAGCATTAGAAAAGAACACATATTCATGGGATAATGAGGATATTAAACTATTCTATCAAAGATTAAATCGGTTACTGTTTGCAATTGTATGTAAGCAGGGATTCAGTCTTACAGCTAATGATTTATTTGTGACAATGCAAGCCATCAAATATCTTATATTGCCACATAAAAAGCCTATATTATTTCAGCAGTCAAAGAGAATGGATTTTATGACTTTTGTTTCATTATTTAAAAATGAAAATGAAGACTCTTATTCTCAATTACAGGATACAACGTACAATATTAAGATTTTTAGGACTATTATTGAAGGAATGATTACAAAGAATTCTAATCATTTGAATTTGGATTATGTATTAGACTGTCTTAATGAAGTCTTTAAGGCTATGGTCAACTACCAGAATTTATCTTTAGAGCTTCTAAAAGATACTGAAGGCCAATCTGCAAGAGATAGATTAACTAAAATTGATACTTTATGTAAACAGAAACTTAGAGAAAATCACACATTAAAAGATGAGATTGTCAATGAGCAACTTCCTGTTTATCTTGTGCGAATTAAGCTACATGAATTAGTTTCGATGATGGTGGAGACATACAAGGACTATTTAAGTCATAATATCCAAGTGATGATACAGAAAAATCCTAATCTAATGAAAAATATTCATTCAATCTATAATATAGGGAATATCCAACAGCAAATGACAATAGAAGAATTTACAATCATTTTCATGGATAGCATTAAAATCAATAATTAAAATATTCAGAAAACAAGGATGGTGATAAAATGTATAGACTAATAGAACAATTAGATTATATAAGAAAGAAAATAAATAAGGACAATTATGCTAATAAAAACTTTGAAGTTGCCTGTACTTACATAAAGATGATTGAGTTATTGATGAGAGATAAGGAAATTGGAGAAGATAATTATTATGAAATAAGTATGTGCCAGGAAAAAAGTCCTAATTTGGATTCATATATTATATGCACGACAAAGAAACATAATGATTATGGTATTCAAGTTAAGTCTGGAAATATATATGATACAACAGTTAAGGAAAGAATCTATTTTTCTCAGGACAAGTATCCAATCAATCCCAATCATTATATACTATTAACTTGGAATAAATTTAAGACATATAACAGTTTTCATTCTTTGGAGGATGTCCAGGACGAGAGTATTTTAGATGTATTAGATTATATTGAAGACAAAAAGGATAATTATAAGCAGGAATATTGTTTTCTTTCTGAATGTTTAAACACAATTGTGAAATATACGAAATGGCATACAGAAGTGAACTGGATTGTTTTAAGCAGACTTCAATCAGAGTTATTAAATAAAAAAAACTGTGAGAATTATTCTTATTCATTCGCATGTTAAATTGTGATGAATATTATGATATAATTGAGATGCAATATATACGAAACAAAGGAATCTGCAATTTTGTAGATTCTTTTCTATGTCATGAAAAGGAGGAAAATATATGAAGTATAAAATTGGACAAGAAGTTATGACAGAAAGTGAAGGAAAGGGGACTATAAAGACCATAGATGATTCTCAGGAAATTCCTCTCTATTTCGTTTATTTTCCACATCTTAAAAATAGCCCTACTAAAGGATATAAGGTTTTTAATGAAAGACAGTTAAGACCATATATACCACAAAAGGAAATTTATATCACTGTTCAAGATGATGAAGTACAGTCCTTTTTGAAGGAAGATGGTAAGGTTGTAAAATCTGCTACTAATAAATGTCATTTAAAGGATGAGTTTGATTTTGAAGCTGAGGCTAAGCTGGCTTTTGAGAGATTGTTTAAAGAAGACTTCAAACCTCATCTATTATGGGTTCATTCTTTATTTGGAATTATTGGGACTCCTACAAAAATGAAAGATAATAGAGGACAACAACTATTTGTTGGTGATATTGTTTTAGTTATTGAAAAAGATAGTGGAATAATAGATACAAAAATAGTTTGTGAAAATGATGGTAAACAATTTATTATGGAAATAGATGATGATATTGAAGATGATGGAACGATTAATGGATGGTTTGTTATTAAAGAAAAATCGTATAAAGATTTATATCACAAAGAACGAGTTTGTAATGTTATTGCTATTTTAAAAGAGGATTAAATATTATTCAATTTATTTAACTGTTCTTTGTTATTTCAAATCATTTTATTAAATTGGAAGGCATTATAAAACTATCAATATATGATATAATGAAATAGTAAAGTTAAACGAGATGAATCTGCTTCTAAGAAGCGGGTTCTTTTTTGTTTTACACAAAAGAAGGAGGAAGAATAAATGCTTATTGGTTGGTTAGGGATTATTACAGGTATTATTGTATTAATCATTGGAGTTGGTTTTGGAATTTTGAATATAAAAGATGGAGAAAAAAGGGTTGGTACAATTTGTATAGTCATAGGAATTCTTTTGAGCATAAGTATCTCTATTGGCAGTGGTTACTGGCCATATGGAACAGAATCTGGAAAGCGTGCTCAAAAAGATTGGATATCAGAAACTTCTGGTGGTATTGAAAGAGTCGTTACTGTTTATGATATCAATGGACAGGTGATTCAAACTTATGAAGGAAAATTTGATATTGAGACAAATGAACAGAATTATATTTTGTTTGAAGATGAAAATGGCGAACGTCATACCATCTACTATACAACTGGAACAATTATTGTAGATGAAAAATAAAGAAAAATCATGATGAGCAATATAGACAGTCTAAAAATAAATTAGGATACTATCTCAATACTTTTGATGTTATGGTTCTTAAAAAGAATAATAGATGGGTAGCAAGAAAAATATCGATTGAGTATGTTAAAGGTAGCTTATTTGATATAAAATCAATTGATGATAAACTTCCAATAGAGGAGTACCCATTTAAGGTCGTATATAATCACTCTGGTAAGGTATCATTAATAGGATATGTTTATTAAAAATATTGAATTATGATAAAATTATGATAAAATTATGATAAATAAAGGAGTTGATATTATGGAAATAAGACCAATATCAGATTTAAGGAACAAGTTTACAGAAATTGAAGATGTTGTTAAGGAAGGACAGCCAGTATATTTGACTAAAAATGGCTATGGCTCTATGGTTGTCCTGAGCTTAGAAGAATACTCTCGCTTAACAGAGGATATTGAAGTGAAACTAGACGAAGCTGATAAAATGGCTTCATTAACAAAGAACCGTCTATCCCATCAAGAACTTTTTGACAATGTAAGAGAGGGGCTTAAAGGAAATAAAGATGAATAAAGATTATGAAATTCATTATCTTCCTCTCTTTCAGGATGATTTAATGAAAACAGTTTATTATATCAGTAATATATTAGAAAATCCTGATGCTGCTTTAAAATTAGTTGATGATGTTGAGAAAGTCATTCTAAAAAGAAGTCAAAATCCTCTTAGTTTTGAACCATTTCGTTCAAAACATAAAAGAAAACATTCTTACTATAGAATCTATATTAGAAATTATGTTATTTTTTATGTTGTTATAGGAAATGTAATGGAAGTTAGACGTTTTCTATATAACAAAAGAGATATATCAGAGTATCTATAAAGGATGTTTCTTTATAATCTGCGCCATAACAAGTCTAAATATGATATAATGGAATAGTAAAGTTAGACGAGAAGAATCTGTTTCTAAAGAGCAGATTCTTTTTTGTTTTACAGAAAAGAATTAGAATATGGAGGTGTATTTAAATTTGGGAATGATTACAATGAATGATACTAGAAATAAAATTGTATTTTGGGATATTGATGGAACTTTGGCCAGTTACAGGTTTAATAATCATGTAGGGGACCCAAAGGGAAGTGAAAATGGCTATTCTTTAGATGAAGTCGAAGATGGAATTTTTTTGAAAAGGAATCCCTCTAGATTTATGCAAAAAGTTTTAAATGAATGCCAGGCAAAACAAAACATTATTATGGGGCACTGTTTCAATGAAAAAGAAAGGAAGGATAAATTTATTTGGTTAGAAAAACATTATCCAAATATGTCAGATATTATACTCACATTTCAAAATAAACCGAAATATTTAACAATTTTAGAATACTGTAAAGAAAAAAACATTGATTTAAAAAATATTATCTATGTTGATGATGTTTTAAGTTTTTTAAAAGAAGCAGAAAGAAATGGTATATGCAGTTATCATATTAGTAGTTTTTTAGATTGGAATTATCAATTTATTTAAATGCTTTATAACAGAAGCAGAATTAGCATTTAGCAGATTGTATAATGAAGATTTCATAAAAACCACTTGGTTAGTACAAGTGGTTTTTTCTTTGATTTAGAATTATTCACGACTTTATATTTTGAAATTCACACTCCAAATGGTTAAGTATAGGAAAGAATTCTTCTTTTGAACTGATATAGATGTGGGCATATGTTTTATATAATTCGTTGACTGAATGACCTAAATGGTCTGCAATGAGATAATCTGGGACATTTGCATTAATTAACATAGATGCATGAGAATGCCTTAATCCGTGAATTGTGATACTTTTTACATGTGATTTGGAAATATATTTCATGAAATTAACACGAATAGTAGGGTATTTTAGAAAGCAACTATTTCCAAAAACAAAATTGCTCATTTTAAAGTTTGGATATGTTTCATATGTACAAAAAAGTTCATCCAATAAATTTATGCATCCATCTGTTAATTCTATACACCGTTGACTTCTCCATGATTTTGGAGGACTAATTATATATCCTTTCTGTTTAGAAATATATCTCAAGGTTTTATTTATATACAGTTTATTGCGACTGAAATCAATATCATTCCATTGCAATGATAATACTTCACCTATTCGCATCCCAGTAAAAAAGAGGATATAGAATAATGAATAATATAACAAGTTATCAACAGTAGATAAAAAATTATTAAATTCATTAGAGGTCCAATAATTATTTTTATTCATATGAACTTCATTGGGGTTCTTATATTGAGGAATAAGAGACAATGGATTTTGTGCAATATACCCCATATTGACTGCAAAATTCATATATGCATTGAAAGTTCCTCTAATAGAGCAGTTTAATGTATTCGTACTATAATTTTTATTGTTTCGGGATTTAAGACTGGTCATATCACTCCACCATTGAAGCAGCCTATCTAAGTTGATTGAACTGATAGCTGATGTTCCAAAATATGGCTGAATATATTGAATATATCTTCTTTTATAAGCAGTTAATGAAGCGAGCTTAAGAGTGTTTTTCATGATTTTCTCATGTTGTATAACAAGTTCATCTAATGTTATATAATTTTTCATTAATATCACCCTTTCATTTATATATGTAGTTACATTTATCAGTATAATGTGATTTATTTTACCATATATTGTCTCAATAGGGAATATATTATGAGTGAATTTATAATAGAAAATCTATGGTATAATTGAAATGTAATATTATACGAGAAGAAGGAATCTGCAATTTTGTAGATTCTTTTTTATTTAACAAGGAGGAGAAAAATGGAATTTATCATAAATAAGAAGAATTTTCATAGATTAAAAGAATATGGGTTTAAGTTGCCTGAAGAATGGCTTGCAAGTGGGGCTTTGGAGGGTACAAATGTAAATGAATATTGCATGATGGATGGCTGTTACTATATATATCTTATGGATGGTGAGAATCCTTCCAAAATTGCTGTAGAAGATTCAGGGAATCCTCTTTTAGAAGGCTGGGTTGATACAAGACCAGGAGAATATGGCATTTTATGGTTTGATGCAATTCCATATTGTACTTATCATGTGGGAATGGATGATTTAGAAATGATGATGGATATTATTTATAGAATGACTAAAGAGGGGATTTTGGAAAGAATTGATATTAAATTGAAATTAATATAGATAAATAACAAAAAAGAGACCATTGGTCTCTTTTGAATTTTATATAGGCATGATTTTTTATAATAATTATTTAAGATAATCATTAATATTTGGATATTCGTTTTTTTCTTGTAATTTCATACCATTTAAGCAATAGTCTAGATTTTCAAAAACGTTGTTATCGTATCTGTATTCTTCAACAACTTTCAACTTAAGTTTTAAAGTATCACCTTTTTTATATTGAGTTGTTAAGTCGCCAGCAAATGGCCAATGGATAGTAGAATCATCAGTATCAAAAGAAAATAATGTATAATTGTCTTCTTTATTGTACTGAATATCAGAAATAATATCACTGAATAAAATCTTATCATCAACATCATAATCCCTAAGTGCATTGACAAATACTTTTCTGTTTTCATCATAGAATTGATTATTTAATTCCCCAGCACTCAATGATATGCTCTCTTTGCTTAAAGAAAATGGCTTTGAACTTAAATCCTTAGTAGGAAGGATATAGCTTTTTTGATTAGAAGCATTATAAACACTGTTTATCTCCAAGCCTTCCGTATTATAAATGTTCTGATACATATCTACTGACCTAGATGCTGATTTTGCATAGTCAACTAGTGTATAGTAGCAATCCCATTTACATTTATCAGTATCAGTAAATCGTAGATTATATATACCATATGGGCTTGCAGATTTATAATAAGAGTGCTGATTATGTGTTACAGACCTATTAATAACATCTTTCCCATTATTTGGTGCAGTAAGTGTAACTGCGATTTTATCAAGCCAATTTAGGAAATCAGTTTGAGCAAATGCGTCAACTTCCAACCTTGACTTTCCTAGATTAATATTTACTTTAACACTAGCTCCAATATCAGTATTAAATTTTAGAGAGCCTGTTCCACTTGTTATATAGTTTGGTCCCTTTTTGATAGTAGGTTTTCTATTGAAAAAAGCACTACTAGCTTTTTTTGCAATTTGCCATGCAACCGATTGAGCAATTCCTAAATAATCAATAGCGTTTACAGGTCTCATACTCATGGAGAAAGTAGTGACTAATGATGCAAGCGTTATAAATAATATCCCTTTTTTTATTTTTTTCATAATATTTTCATCCTTTCTTGTTACTTGTTTAATTGCTTGAGTAAAACAAAAGTTAGGGGGAGTATTATACCTATATAAATAATGAAACTGATAATACCTAATATATTCCCTTGTTGAACTGTAATTGAAAATGAATTTGAAATGACTTTAACTAAATAAAAGTAAGAAATTGAGATGAAAATAAATAATATAAACTTACATAATAATAGAACTTTATTATTCACACTTTTCCCTCCATTTCATATTTATAATAATCTAATATTTATGAACTTGTTTTCTAACTATCAGTTTATTATAATTTTTATATAAAAGCGCTTTTATATCTTAATTAAAATTTATCATATAAAGATGTAAATGTCAACATAACAACTCTTGAAATAAGAGTTTTAGTATATTTTCGATTATATTCGCCTAAAATAGAGTTTTAAATATAAATTTTAAGGAAAAATATTTAATAAAATTGAAAAAAATATATATTTACTCTTGAAATAAGAGTTTTCTGTGTTGCTACATTAAGCTCGAACCTTTTTGGTTCTGTTGAAATTAGATTTTCTTTATTTTATGAAAGAAATCCAGAGATTAAATTAGTTGATTTAAGAAGAGATAGACTAACCACATCTTGGTTGATTAAATTTAGCAATGATGAGCTGACTGAGGTTGCTTGTCCCAAAACAGAAACTCTCAATCACCTTTGTAAATCCCTAGAAAATATAAAATTAATAGATAAAAAAGAATTAAGTAAAAAAATGTTCAGAAATTAAATGAGCTTAAATAAGTTTCTAATAATCGATGAAACACTCATCAAACAAGGAGCGTTTTTGTTATTCTATTATAGAATATGTTATACTTTTATATAGCAGGACATTGCTGGAGGTATAGGTAATGTATCAGGAATTAGAAAGGAGACGAAATTATATGTCTTTTATGGTTGCAATGAAAACAAATAATGGTGTTATAATTGCATCAGATTCTTATAGCACTTATCCAAGCAGAGGGTTGAAAGATGGAAACTATAAGAAAATTCATTGTATGAAAGAAAATGAACTATATATTGGAATCGTAGGACTCAATCAAGTAATTAAGATAGAAGATAACAGTCAAGCAGATGATATAAATGATATTCTTCCTCATTTCTTTAGTGATATTACATCATTTGAGGAACTGCAGCTACAAATTAATCAATTTGCTTATTATGTAAAACCAACTTGTGATAATGAATGTAAAGATATTTCATGTGTATTCATATACAAAAAGATGATGACAAGTTTGGATGTATTACATGGAAAAGGATATTACTTGAAAATATGGAATGATAACGAAAGTGACATATTATTTATGGGAGAAGAATACCATAAAATTATTGCAAGAAGTCAGTTTCATCAGGCTGATTTAAATCTATCATTAAAGGATTCATTAAATAAATGTATGCAGACGATTGAAAATGCTATTCATGAAGAAGCAAAGCTTTTTGAAGAGAATAAAAGGGTTGTTGGTGGACCAATTCAATATATGATATTGGATTATGGTCACTTATAATTGATAAATATATGGCAATGTGAAGCAGGATATTACATACTTATAGATATATGATATACTATATATGTCAGTTAAAACGAGAACGATGTATCTTCGAGATGCCTCGTTTTTTTGTACAAAAGGAGGAAGTAAAATGACAAAAGTGAAAAACTAATCTGTTAACATCGCAATGTAGGAGTGGTGATTTTAGAAGAAATAGATATTAAGCGCAAGAACGTGCGCGCATAAAGGAGAAGAAAATATGAAATATTATGTAGCTTATATTGAAAATGGAAAATCTTTTAAGGATAATTATATTCATACAATAATTCTTGAATATCCTAAAGAAATTAAATCTGAACTAGATATAGAAAAATTAAGAGAAGAAATAAGTAAAAATATATATCTTGCACCTTGTCATCATATGGGTGAGATTATTAGTTGGCAAAGATTGAGTGATGATTAAACGGTAAGCATTACAAAAGATTCTGGTATTGTTCTAGATAACTTAAGAAAAGCTGAAAAGAATTAAAATATGTGTTAGGCTAGATTATGATAAAATAGAGATGTAAACATAAACGAGTAAGTCTATTCTTTTGAATAGACCTTTTTTGTTTAACAAAAATAAGGAGGAATTAAAATGTTTAAAAAAATAATGAAATTAGTTCTGAGACATAAAGGTATAAAACTTGATTATACAAAAGAAATGAGAAAACAGGATGAATTATGGCAAACTTCAAAAGAAGATTTAAAAATGATGTATTTATTACAAAGTAGAATATTAGACGAAGCCAAACAGAAAGGGTGGCAAGGATATGCTGTCACTTATGAAGTAAATAATGAAGAAGTTGTTACAGATGTCTATTTAAATAAAGAAGATTATGATAATCAAACAGAGAATTTTGAGTCTTTTGGAAACTGCAAAGGTCTTATCAAGTGCCTAGAAGACATAATGAATTTGAAAAAGACAATTTTGAATTATTAAATTACAGTTTAAAGACAAAAAAGGAGGAAATTGAAAAATGAAAGACATGAAAATGAGAGCATGGATAATTCCTACGCTTACAGACTCATATAGTGATGGGAAAATTGTAAAAGTTAACACTATTCATTTGGGAACAGAAAAAGTTCAGATTGGATATAAAAAAATATATGATGGTGACAAAGTAGGAGGAAATATAAGTATTCCTTTTAGCCATATAGAATTAATGCAATTCATTGGACTCAAAGATAGGAATAACAAAGATGTCTATGAAGGCGATATTGTCAAAAGTTGGTATCCCTATAATGATAAATATATAGAAAATACTGATATTGTTGAATGGAATGATGAAGAATGCTCTTTTATGCTTGGAAGTAAGAGACATTTTCATAAGGGATTAATGTTAGAAGTATTGGGAAATATTTATGAGAATCCAGAATTATTGAAAGAGGAGGCAAATAAATGAAAGATGGAAAAGGATATGAACATGATTTAAAGTTGACTTTACCTGGACAAGATTTTATCAGAGCTAGCCAACTAAAAGAACTCATTGCTAAATATGATAAGCAGTACTATGAAGAAGGTGTATCAGACATCTCTGATGCAGAATATGATAGACTTTATGAGGAATATTTGGAGTTTGAGAACAAGTATCCAGAATTAAAGGATATGGCTGATGCTCCAACAAAACGAGTAGGTGCTGGTGATGTTGCTGGAACGACAACATTACTCCCCAAATTCACTCACCATACGCCTTTACTCTCCATCAATAAGAAGGCTAAGGAATTAGAAGAATTAAAGGCATTTTATGAGAGTATTGGAGGAGATGGTGTCGAAGTTATCGTTGAGCCTAAACTAGATGGAATCACATGTAATATTAATTTTGAAAATGGAGAATTAGTGAATGCTGCAACCCGAGGTAATGGATATATTGGAGACCTGATTACAGAAAACTTTAAAAATACCGATACCATCTATCCAGAATCTTTAGGGGATTTTGATTTAGAAATCAGAGGAGAAGCAATTATTCCATATAATTTCTTTAAGGAAAACCTCTCAAAAGACTATTCAAATCCCCGTAATGCTGTTGCAGGGATTATGAGGAGTATTAATTCTGAGTATGTAAAAGGAAAGGGTATCCAAGTCATGTTCTATGACATTGGACAAACTTCTATGAAACTTGAGAATAGTGATTTATCTAACCTTTGTCGCATCTCTAAATTAAGTTTTCAGACAGTGCCAGTCATAAGTGCTTCTTCATGGAATGAATTAAAGGAAGTCGTGGAGAGCAAGATGAATAACTCTATTCAGGAAATTGATGGATTCAATGTCCTTATGACGAATGGTAAATTTCCACAGGCTGTATGTGATGGTTTAGTCATTAAAGTGGATGATATAACAAAAAGATATCAAATAGGTATGACTGACAAGGGTCCAAAATGGGCTTTTGCTTATAAATTCAGGCCATTACAGACGCTTACCAGAATTGACCATGTTGAATGGCAAGTAGGCAAGAGTGGAAAGATTACACCAGTAGGAGTTTTTGATGAGATAACTCTTGGTGGTGTCAAAATCAATAGAGCAACTTTAAATAATGCGATATATATAAAATATGTCTTACCACTATTATATGAAAGAAGAGATGTTTGGATTAATGAGTCATATGATAACTGGGAAGAGCGTATTGATATTCCATTTGATAAGCCAATAGAAAGAATGGATTATATCCAGGAAGGTGATGAATTGGTAGATGCTTATCCACAAAGAAGCCAAAGCGAATTACATAGAATTAAGGTAAAAGAAGTATCTAATGATGGATTTTTAATTAATAATGGTATTTATGGAGATGAATGGTATCCCTTTGAAGAGGATAGATATTTTCTCATTAATCCAGTAGAGGGATTGCAAATTGATGACACAATCGTAGTTGAAAGAAGCAATGATGTCATTCCTAGAATTGTGGCTATTCATCATAGAAACCATTGCCTATATCCTCAGGATATGGATGCTAATGAGCGTTATGAAGAGAGAAAGAATACCTTCAACACTCCAGAAACATGCCCAGTATGTGGTCATGCTGTGAAGCAGATAGGACCTCAAATATTTTGCCAGAATCCCAACTGTCAGGCACAGCTTCTTGGAAGACTTGAACAGTTCGTTTCAAGAGATGGAATGAATATTGTTGGAATGGGAAGCAGTATTTTAGAGGTGTTGATTAAAAAAGGAATTCTAACGAATTTTACGGATATCTATAATTTAGAGAAGCATAAGGGAGAAATTCTGGAAATAGAAGGAATTGGAATTCGCAAATACAACAATCTCATCAAATCCATCAATAACTCCAAAAATCCTGAACTATCTAACTTTATCTATGCGTTAGCTATTCCATTGGTTGGTAAGAGAATGTCAAAGGATTTAGCAAAGAAATTTGGGAATCTACAAAAATTACTTAAAGCAACATATCAGGAGTTGCTAAATATGGATGATATTAGTGATACAACTGCAATATCTATTTATGATTACATAAATAACACTTCAAATTTAGATATTATTGATAAAATGCTTAATAAGGGTATAGTGATAAAGGAAGCTATATATTATGAAGAACAGACTTTTGCAGGTAAGACTTTCGTCATTACTGGAACACTTGAACACCCAAGAAAATACTATCAGGATATTATTGAAAGCAAGGGTGGAAAAGTTTCTGGAAGCGTATCAAAGAAAACTTATGCAGTATTGATAGGAGAGGATGCAGGAAGTAAAGAGGTTAAAGCAAGAGAACTCGTGAAAAAAGGCTGTCAGATTCACATTGTGGATAACAAAGAGCAAATTCATAAACTCTTAGAATTATAAACGAAAGAGGACAAGAACCTCTTTTTTTTGCTATCAGACAACAAGTAAGCTCACCTAATGGTGAGCTGTCGTAAGTCTGTCTTTTTTCTTTTTTAGATATCTTCCATTATGTGAAAAATAGTTTTGAGAAGGTTGATAAACTGTTGATACAGAGAATTTACGACCTCCTAATGCAGAAACTTCTTCATAGATAACAATATGATAATATTTCTTGTTTTGATGACATTTGGCCAAAATGACATATGATGGATGATTTGCCCCTTTATAATGTTCCTTATATTGAGCTATTGTATTGTTATTATCAGTTAGCATATCTAAAATCATAAGCTGAGAAAGTCCTCTTTCGAGACCTCTCTCGTGACAGTGTTTAGAAAATTGCACCAATCCAAACTTTGCAAATTTTCTAATTTCCTTCACTTTACTTGTTAAATCCATATTATAGTCCTTTCATAATTTCTACATTGGTATTCGATGATGAATCCAATTGAGATAATTCTCATTTTAATCGTATATATACACTTTAATTATACCACTAATCGCTAATTTCTTTTGTTAGTATACTTATAGCAAATAAAAAAGTGCTATATTAATTAGCACTTGTTTGAATGTCTTCAGTTTTATCATCTTCTGGCATATTGTTTATTTTTTTAAAGGATTCTTCAACTATAAAGTTCTGTAAAGACGAAGCAACCTGAATTGGATGAACACCTGTATTCTGACTAAATAATTGAATCATATTTGATATCCCATAAAGAAGTTCTTCATAGCTAAATGGAGCTGTTGTATCCACTTGGCAGCTGAAATTCTTTTTATCATCTAAAGAATAGCTTATTGTAATTTTTTTATCCATTATACCTCCTAAATATAGCGACATGACCAGGCATATGTACGTGACCAAAACGCTGAATAAATACTTGAGACTTTTACAACATCACCTGTTGTTGGAGCATGAACCATTTTTCCATCTCCTATATACATTCCTACATGACTAATTCTATTTGAACTTTTGTCTGTTCTAAAAAATAATAAGTCACCAGGTTGTAAATTTCTTTTTGAAACCTTTTGCCCATACTGAGCTTGACTTGCAGCAACTCTTGGAATATAAATTCCATTTTGTCTGTATGCCCACTGTGTTAAACCAGAACAATCAAAAACGTTTGGTCCAGTTGCACCCCAAACATAATGACTTCCTTTCTTAGAAAGTGCTGTTTGAATAATGTTTTTGCACAATTTTCTTTTACGCTTTCTTTCCTTTTCAGCCTTTTTTGCCTGTACCTCTTTTTCATGTTTCACAATAGCGGCTTCCTGTTTAGATTCATTTGAATGTAGCTTATTTGCAAGTTTTTTATATGAATCAGCAATATCATCTACAGAGACTTTTTCCTCAGCATTTTTCATCAAATCTTCATCATTTAATGTGATATCTTGTGTTGATGAAATTGCTGTGGAGTCTACTGCATAAACCGTTTTAATTTGAAAACCAGTGCATAGCATAAAACATACGATAAGTAATCCTACAAGCCAAATTTTTTGCTTCCATGTTGCATAGATATTTGACAATGTATTCACCTCCGATAAATTTATGTACTGGTCTATTATAACACATTCCTCTGTTTTTTGGTTGAAACGCAAGACTGTTATCAAGACACTGATAAATATGTAAACAGGACAGCACATCTTTAAAGATATGTGGTAAAATATATATGTAAGTATATACGAGACCTACAAAAGACAAAGTTATTGATTTGTCTTTTTTTGTGTCTATAAAGGAGGAGAATTATGAGTTCTGATGGAAACACATTAGAAAATAAAAAACCGAATCAATTAAGACAGAGTTGTTTAACATGCAATTATTATAAGAAGAAAATGTGCATCTGCTTGAAACCAAAAGTTAAGAATAAGCCTTTTGGGTTTCCATTTGCATACAAGCCTAATTCCATTCAATGTCAATCATGGGTTAGGGAAAATGTTGAGAAGTGGGCAACGTGGGAACATATGAATTAGTAAAAGGAGGACTGTCTATGGACAAATGTGAAGAGAAGACGATTGCAAAAAAATTCTTTGAAACAGAAATGGGAAAGCTGTTTCTCAATAAGGTCTTGGCATCTAGAAATCTAGAAAAACAAATTATTAAACTCAATCAGAAGGTCCATGAATTAGAATATCAAAATGAAATAATTAATAAAGAGATGATTCAGGAAGAAACTGAAAGAAAGGATATGGTCAATCATGCTTTAAGTCTCTATCATGCAAATATGGCTCCAGAATATCTGTTTGATATATCTAAGGAGGATGGAACAGCGCAAGCATTCTATACAACAGATATAGATAAATCCTTAAAATCTATTATTTCCGAAGACCTCATAGAATCAGCGGATTGTCAATAAAATCAGAGAGAGGAGTGAAATTGTGGATATTAATGATGTTTTGAAAGAATTTAAGGCAACACAAAGTGGGGATTATTATATTTTATACTGTCCTCAATGTGGAAGAAAAGAGGCCTACTGTTACATAGAAGATATTAATCACTGGCTAGAGGATTCATCCTATAGGATTCCAATTCGATGCAATCGATTAAACAAATGTGGGGAAACATCTTATCTGAATGATTATTTAAAAGATATCAAAAAAACAAAGAATTTGAAAATCAAAGAAAAAAGCAATATTCAAATGACACCTCAGGGGGTGGAACTTCTTCAGACTTATTGCCATTATATTACTTTTTCTGTGAAAGGAAATACTCATCATTTTAATTTTGACATACGTGGTATTTCTAATGATATATTGAAAGAAAATGGCATCATTTATAATGATAAAACTTTTCAGCATCTTATTAATCAAGAAAAGACAAAGCATCATTTTGGAAATAAATATAGGGGACGGAATTATCTAGATAGAGATATTATTATCCCTATAATGAATCTTGAGGGTTATCCTGAAAGACTTCTACTGAGAAGTACTTTTCATCAAGATACTAATGCTAAGAAGAAGTATAAAAAAGAAATTCAAGTCATGCTTATCAAAAAAGGTCTGGAAATATGGAATATTAAAGATGCCTTTGATAAAGAAAAGAATATTATATTTGTCACGGAAGGCGTGTATGATGCCTTATCTATAAAGGAAGTATGTCAAGAATCTGAGGTAGGATGTATTGCACTTCCAGGAGTCAAAAAATATAAGCAGTTGCTCAGATTGATTAGGAATAATCCTGAATTAAAGGAAAAAACCTTTATCTTTGCACTTGATAATGATACTGCTGGTAAAGAATATGTTTTAAAAATAGAAAGAGACTTTGCCAAGGAAAATATAGAATTCATGAATTTTAGTGTAGTTCCTTACAAGGATTGCAATCAGTTTTTGGAAAGTCATCCAAAAGCCTTGAAATTTAGAATCTATAAAATGATTAAGAAAATACAAACATGTAAAATATCATGAAGCAATAGTCATATCATTCACTTCAGTATATTATGATTAGATTTAAAAAAATGAGCCCTTAACATTCCATAAGTTGAGGCAGAAGGGAGATTTATTTATGGAACAAAATCAATTAAATAAAGAACTACAAGAAAATACTATTATTACTGAGCAAAAGAATCACCAGTCTAAGAAAACTAAGAAACGTATAGCTATTGTTATGGGGTTTTGTGTTCTGATTTTATTCTTGGGTTTTGCTTATTGGGGTATTAATCAAACAATAGCAAATGCTTTGACCCAGCAGAAAGTAGAGCCAACTATACCAACTTTTGATGATTTCCAGAAAAATTATCAGGATATGAAGAATGAAGTTGAAAAAAGAAATGCTGAATTTTCAGCCACAAAAGCAGAAATAGACACCAGAAGACAAGAAATTGAAAATGAGATAGCTAAGCAGAAGGCGTCAACATCTTCTGTACAGCAAAAGTCAAAAGAAATAGAAAAAGAAATTAAAGAAACACAAGAGACTATTCGCTATGTGCACGATGAGATGAGCAGTGTCTTAGATGAACTGGAAGATTCTGTACAAGAACCAGGACTTAACGAGTAGATAGTCTTTTCACTATTGAAAGGTTACAAGTCCTTTCTTTTTTAGAATTATAGAAAGGAGAAAAAACTATGGAGTATAAAATAATTTCATCACAAGGTTATTTCAATTATTCTTCGTATATGATGACTTTCTTCATTCAGGTAGGTCATAATATCTATGAATTTTATGAAGCTGAATTATTTCCTGATGAAATGGAAAAAGAATTAACAATTGCCAAAGCTGTGCCAAAGGGAATGGAAGTCAGTGAGACTCTTTGTGATACAAAAGCTTTTGAAATGATGTATGGAATTATGATTGCAGATGATTTAACGTTTGTAGATAATGAAAATGTTCAAATGTATTTAAAACAGAGGTCATTATCAGATGAGTTTATGGAGGAAGAATAATGAAAGAGAATAATGTAAAGATAATTGATAGTTTTCATGGGGAATATGCATTCCTGAGCAATTATTACGATTCACCAATATTTTATGATGGCATACTCTATCCTACTGTTGAGCATGCTTTTCAGGCAGCTAAAACCACAGTATTTATTCAGCGTATCATAATAGCAAACAAAAAAACGCCTGGCCAAGCAAAATGTGCAGGCAGAAAGGTTACGCTTAGAGATAACTGGGATGATATTAAGTTATATATTATGAAGGAGTTAATTATTCTAAAGTTTACAAACCCAAAACTAAAGTCAGCACTTTTAAATACCAAAGATGCAGAGCTTATAGAGAGAAATACATGGAATGATACTTATTGGGGTATCTGTAATGGTATTGGAGAGAATCACTTAGGAAAGATTTTAATGGAAGTGAGAGAGATGTTAAGAGGTGATTAATATTCTATATGAGAAGCATTAGTTGATAAAGGAAGCCTCTACACTGCCATACAATAATATTTGGTGAATTGGACAAAAGGTGGTAGAATAAGATAGATAGAGAAAGGAGATGATTTTGATGGAAAAATATAATGAATTCAAGTATAAAGTCATATCAGAAACCAAGGATGGAAAAACAAAACAACTATATTGGAATATTGCTTTTGGACTCCAAGACGTAGATAATATCAAGCCTTCAGAATATATGTTGCAACTAGCAAAGGAAAATGTTGAAGGCAAGAAAACCTATACAGAAGTTTATAAACAGATTGATTCCTATTATAAGGCATCAACTCATATAAACTCTGATGAAAGGGAAGCAGATATTGTATCTGCTAGGATTGTTCAAATGTTGAGCAGTCCAACATTTAGATTTGATTACAATACTTTAAAACTCTATCATAAGCATTTATTCGATGGAGTGGATATTTTAGTTTCTCAGAAATATATTGGAAACTTCAGAGATTACAATATAACAAAGAGTGAGCCAATATTAGATGGAGATACTGTACTCTATTCAGATTTTTCAATGATTGAGGATACATTAAGATATGATTTTGAAGAAGAAAAGAATCAGGATTATACAGAAATGTCAAAAGAGGATATCTTAAAAAGATTAGCAACTTTCACTTCTCGAATTTGGCAAGTTCATCCCTTTGGAGAAGGGAATACAAGAACAACTGCATTGTTTATTCAGAAATATATCACATATCTAGGATTAAAGGATATGAACAATGAATTATTTAAGGATAATTCGAAGTATTTTAGAAATGCTCTTGTTCGTGCAAACTATATCAATATTCCTAAGAAAATTAATGAGAATGATGAGTATCTTATTAAATTCTTCTCAAATCTTCTCTATAAAACTGATTACCAGTTAGATAATGCGGACCTTGATATAAAAGAAAAGTAAAGAGAAACAACAGAGATTGCAGCCTTGCAATCTTTTTTGCGTAATGCAGAGGAAAGGATACAATATGTTAACAATTAAAGATTTATTTGAAAAATATGGAGATGTTCCATTAAATGAAGACGTAATGAAATTATTTGGAATCAATGAACCAAAAGAGGTAGATTGTATGCTAAGGTTAAAGGATGTACAGAAAATACTTCGCATAAAAACAGCTTCTCAAATTATTAAAAGATTAAAATATAAATATAACTTAAAGTATAAAGAAGCTATTATTCCTGCAACAGTTCTAGCAAAGGAATATGGTTTAGAAACAACAGCTATGCTTCAGTATCTAAAGGAAGAAGAAAGTATAACTTGATAGAGTAAACCAAGAGTGGGTAGCAGCTTATACTAAAAAATGTTAAAATATTCCTATAAATAAAATGAGAAAGGATAATTAACAATGGATAATCATAAGCAATATTTATCAGATACCGAAATCATAGAAGTTATAAAATCCTACATTGCTGAGAAATTATATAATTATGCAGTTATGATTGATGGAGAATGGGGTAGTGGGAAAACTTATTTTGTAAAAAATACATTAATTCCAAGCTTAAAAGAAAAAGAGCAAGAAAAAAAGAAAAATCTAAACTATAATGCTAGAAAATTCATCTATATCTCTTTATATGGAATAAAAAATGTCGATGATATTGGTAAGCAAATCTATATGGAAAATTATCTGGATAACGATAAAAAGAAAAAAAGGTACACCTTTGGAGCATCAGCAGTTTCCTTAGGGTATGATATTCTCAAAAATAAAGGAATTAGTTTTAGTGAGAAACATATTAAAAAATTGTTAAGCCAGTTTGTATCTTTAGGGAATGCTGTTCTTATTTTTGATGACTTAGAACGATGTGGTATACCTATAAATGAAGTTTTAGGGTATATTAATGGATTTGTAGAGCATCAAGCTATGAAAGTTATTATTGTTGCGAATCAGAAAGAAGTCAATAAAGAAGAGATGGAAAACAACGCTGAGTTAAAATTGCTTGTGGCAAGTAACACTAATATAGATGTTCCTAAAAAAGATGAAACAAAAAACCAAGCGAATCATAAAATTTCAGCAGATGAATTAAAATATCGTGTACAGAACATATTTTCATCTCAGAATGAATATGAAAAAATTAAAGAAAAACTTATTGGAGTAACAATATTTTATACTCCAAATTTAGAATCAATTTTGCATCATATGATATTAGATATAAATGTTAAAAATTATTTAAGAAAACGTTTAGAAAATAATATGCCATTTTATATTAATTTTATGAGTAGATATAATCATATCAACCTAAGAACATTTCAGTTTTATTTATCTAAACTTCAAATTTTGTATTTTGAAATAAATAAGTATAATAATACAGATGATTTTTTAAATTATATAATGAAGTATTGTTTTGATGCCTGTTGTCGTTTTAAACTAGGAATTGAATTATGCAATTGGGATGAAATATCTTTACCTTATTTAGAAATTGATGCATTAAGCCAGTTTAGATATTATTATGAATGTGAATTAAGATTAAGATTTGTTGATGAATTTGTTACATATTCTTATTTTAATCATGAAGGCATTCAAGAAACAATTGATTTCTATAACAGATATCACAGTTCTCAAGCAAAAGAAAGTTCTCAATTGATTAAAAATCTTAGTCATGGATGGTATTGCCATTCAGAACAACAGGTTATAGAATGGATAAATAAGCTCATAAAAAATTTGGAAGATAATTTATATGATTTTGAAGAATATGCTAAGATTATAAAAGAAATTTTAAATATAGTTGAATATGCTAAATTTGATACACAAATTATTAAAAAAATTAAAGAAGTAATGATTAAAAATATTCAAACTTCACACAAATCGTTTTATTTCAGTGATACATATAAACATATGATAAATAATCAGTATATAAAAAATCAATTTGAATCTATAATAAAAGAACTACAAATAGAAATGGATAAAAGCTATTCTCAGATTAGTAAGCATGATGTGAACTCACTTATAACTTTATCTTCTCATTGGGCTAATGAAATTCTAAATATAAACTATAAAAATAATTCAGAAAATCATGATGATATTATTGATATTTTTCAGTATGTTGACTTAGATTTTCTTGCTAATAAGGTCATTGAATCTTCAGTTTCAAACATATTAGATTTTAGAACATATCTTGAAAGGTGGAATAAAAGATATTCAGACATGGATAAACTGAAAATATTATATAAAAAACTTGGCGGTTTACATATGTATGAAGATAAAATACTTAAAATGCAATTTAAATATTTATTGAATGATATACAACGATATATAGATAATGCCAAACAGGAAGAGCTTGAAACAATTAAACAATAAATCATGCTATACTTAATGTAGTGAAGTTCACTGGAGGGATAAATTGGCAACTGTAAATAAGGCATCAGGTGATTTTGGCTTTCAAGGTATAACCTTTGGAGATTCCACAAAAATGCTCATGAAAGGAACTATTATGACAAGAGTATGTGCAGCAGCAAATGATAATATCTTGTGTGTTGGTAGTGATACTTTATATATACACGATAAGACGAGAGCCTCATCATGTTATGGAAAGAAGGTTTTTTCAAACAATAATATTATTGTGGCAGTATTAGGCACTTTGGATTTACAGAGCAGTATAGGAGATTTTCATATTCAGAAAGTTGTTGAAAAATGCTTAAAAATGAATTCTGATTTTTTAAGTCTTATAGATTCATTAAAAAAAGAAGTAGGGCAGATTTATTGTCATAATTTCTTTCATTATTTTACACAGTTTGCTGTTTTTGGCTTAGTTAAGGAAAAGTTCTATATGTATTATTTTCAGATATCATCTGGGTTGAATTCATATGAATGTTCTTCTCCTTTTGGAAATATTTATGATGCAAATAAAGAAAACTTTAAATTCAATCATCATATGCTGACATTAGGTCAAGGTGTTTATAATAACTATGCAATTATTCAGGGCCATTATGAGAATCCAGTTGATGAAGTGAAATGCAATATTCATTCAGCCATCTCTGATAAACAACTTTAAACTGTTGGAGGTAAATGCCAATATCAAGTTATTAGTAAGTGATAATAATACAAATATAAAAATGTGATTTATAATATGACATATAGCAGTCAACTGCTGGAGATGAGAAAAGTGGAACAAATTTTAGACTGGAGTCAACTTATTTTTAGGAAGGAAAAAACAATGACAAGAGTAACGTCAGCAGCAAATGATGAAATTTTAGTTGTATCCGCAGATTCATTACTGACTAATAATATAACAAATAACAAAACATATAAGAAAAAAATTCTACACAACAAGAAAATAATTATTGCATTACTTGGACAAATAGAATTGATAACCTCTAATGGAATTATTGAATTTGATAAAGTTATAGAGAATATCATAAAACAGGAAATTAATCCATATCTTGTAGAAAATCAAATAATTCAGACAGTAGAAAAATATTTTTCAAAATACTATAATAAAAACTTTTTACAAGTTTGTTTATTCTGGAGAGAGAATCAGCACTTTTTGCTACGTGCCTTTCAATTGAATGGAGATTATAAAATTATGCCTTTTTTAAATTATGCTTTTGGATATGATTATAAAACAAAAGATAATGTTATTAAGGTTATGAATCATTATTATTTTGATACAGGAGAAGGAGCAGGAAATCATTTGTTAGGTTTTCTTAACACAAATCCTCTAGACTTCTCTATACAAACTGTTAGAAATGCTATAAATAATACTGACTTTCAAACAGTAGGAGGAGATGTTTTTACTGTCACACTCGATAAACATGGAATTATAGAAACATATGTAAATGGAAGAAAAAACTCTTTTAATAGCAGTCAACTGCTGGAGTTGATAAAGTGAAAAGCAATTTAAATAACCTCAGTATACAGAAAGAAGTGAATAGAATGTCGAGAATTATGGCAGCAGCAAGGAATGACGTACTGGTTGTTGGTGCAGATACACAATTAACAAATTCATATAATCATACAAAACAATTTGATAGCAAGAAGATTTTCTATGACAAGAATATTGTTATTTGTATATTGGGAACGATAGAGATATTGACATCTGGCGGTAATATCATGTTAACGGATTATATTTTGGATGCGATAAATGAGTATAAAACTAATGATATTTTCAGTGTTACAGAGAATCTTCTTAAGAAAATTGAGGAAGTATATGCAAAGTTAAGATTAACTGATAGCAATACAGATATTTTAATATTTTGGCAAGAAGAAGGATATTTTTATCTTAATACAGTAGAAGTGAATTTTAGGGGAAGACATTATCCATTTGGAAAAGTTATGCAAGCAAATAAACATTTGTATATATTTAATAATCACTTTTTACAAACAGGAGAAGGCATTAAAAATCCAGATATAATAGTCAGTGAAATATATAATATTGAACCAATAGATTTTGTGACAGCAGGAATACAGAGCGCTATTCATGATGAAACTCTAACTACTGTAGGCGGTAGTGTCTATTCAGTTAAAATGGACAAAGAGGGAGAAGTAAAAATGCATGTTAATGGAATTTCAGAAGATAGTTTATAAAATATTAATACATTTATTAGTTATTGATTCACATGAAAGGAGAGCAATATGAATTTGGAAGATATTTTAGAGGATTATGATGTAGAATTTAGTGGAACTATTAAGTTTGTAAAAAAGCAGGATAAAATTGCTTTGCAGATTGAATCACTGAGAATAGAGGATAAAGAAGATGCATTTAAAAAACTCGAGATGCTTACTCAAGAGGAGGTTGCTACTCTTTTAAAGACCTCAAGACAAAATATTTCAATGCTTAGGGAGGTTGGTATACTTAAAGCAATTAAAGTTGGGCAAAGATATTTATTTTCTATTGAGGAGTTACAGGAATTTCAACTGAAGTATAAGGGATTTGATGTGGGTAATAAGGTGAAAGCAACGGAAGCTTATAGAATTGTTGAGGGGAAATGATTTTCATATATAATATATGTATAGCAGTGTTTCTGCTGGAGATGAAACAAACATAATGAAATCATCCATAAATAATCCTTATCCAATAACTGATTATAATAATATTTTTAAATATTTAGGAAGGACTGATAATCCAGTGTCACAGGGAATTCTTATAAAGAATAAAAAATATAGTATCTTATCTTCAGAAAGTTTAATGCAAAAACTAAAATATGATTCTATAAATGATAAATGGATTAGTGTAGATTTATTCTTTCATCAGAAAGTCTTTTATGATAAAGCAAAGAAAATGATTTGGTGCATTACAGGATTTGACATATATGATGAAATTAATATAAGAATTAAAAATCTTACTGTTAATAATCTGGAACGACTGGAGAAAGAGCTGAAAGAATTACAGAAATATATCTCCAGATACTTACAAGAAGCTCAGTGGTGCAATGATTTTTTAGATGTAAAAATATTATTAAGTCTTTCAATTAACAATCAAATATATAATTGCTTAATAACATGTTCATCAAATTCTGATATGAAATTTAATCAGACAGTATTTCTTTATGATTTTCCATTATCATTATCTATCGGCTCATATGCTGACCAGACAAAGTTAATGATAGATAATCCATCTGAAGCTGATAATAAATCCATCCTGCTACAAAGAGCAGAAAATTATATTAGTGACATCATTCAAATAGACACACAAATATTAAAATTTGGTTTTCCAGTTGTTGGTGGAGATATATATTCAATTGTACTGGATAAAAATGGGAACATTGAAACTTATATTAATGGAATAAATACCAACTTTTAATCATGAAATAGCCTTGCTATTATAATCATTTCTATATGCATGATGAAGAAGGAATGGTCATATATAATGCTTTAGTGAATACAAAATACTATGAAGAGGCTCTTAAAATTCCAGGAATTGAAGATTTTCCCCAAGGAATGAAAAATAGAGAATAGGTGCGAATTATGAAAAAATATACAGCAGTCGGTGCGATAGAAACACAAAACAAAATAATTGAAAATATGATGAAACCGTATCAGTGTATGTTAAACAACTATGTTAATTCGTTTGCTGATGATATTCGTATAGGGACTGCAAACTTATTTAGTTCTTCTATTTCACAAGTAACTCAAAGTGCTTTTCAGCTAATGGAAACGCAGTCTGTAAGAGAAAGAATACTGCAGACAACTCATGACTTTCTCATAACAGGAATTTCAAGTTTAATTCCTCAATTAACTTCTATATCATCACAACTAGAAAATAATATGATGAGTGGGCAAATAGAGCAGTTAATAAATATAGTGAATTCATTATCTTTAAATGCTGAATTGAAAGAACTTTATAATCAAGTCTCATTTTCTGATATTCAGGAATTGATTGAAGAAGAATATTTATCTGAGGAATTTGTACTGAATCAGGAAAAGATTAATAGATTATCGGATGATAATAAAAAGAAAATCACTCATAAGCTTCACTCATTATGGGTATTTGTTACTGTACTTCAATGCATTTTTGATTCAGATACAATGAATTATCTTACAAAAGAGGTTCCTATTATCAATCAGCTTTATGGTATCATTCATAATGATAATTCAAATATAACAGCAAATGGCTACATAACAAAAGATACAGAGGTTTATTCTTATTCTTCAAATAATGCAGATATATGTGGTTATATTAAATATGGGTTACCTTTTGAGGTGATTGAATACCATAGCGGGTGGTTAAAAATAAGATACAAGAATACTCTAGACGAAATGAAAGAAGGATGGATAATAGAAGATAAGGCCGTTTGGAGTTTTATCAATGAATAGTTTTATTTAACTTTTTTTTGGTTGACGCTTAAGTATTTTTTGTCGAAAGATAATTTTCAATTGATTATTTTGTAATAAACTCTTATAATAAGAGTAAAGGGGGGCGTGATATTGGATGAAAAACCCTGAGGATATCATAAATAAAATTCAGCAGGCCAAAATAGATACAAGATATGTTTTAGATGGTGAAGTTCCTGTAAGAGGGGTAAAAAGAGTTCTGGGGGTATGGCTAATAAGTTATATTATAGCAAGTCTTATTATTTATTTTTCAACTCAGTATTTTATGTCACTTTACATAACAGATGGTTTTGATGGATTTGAAATAACTCGACTGATAACATTGGCTTTATTCACAGTTGTTATTGCAATTTATTATATATGCTTACTAAGAACAAGTATGACAATGAAGGAAAAGGATTTCTTAAAAGTATTTTCTATTTTTATAGTTCTTTTCTCATTATTAAGAATGCTGTTTCCTCTATCATATTATATGAATTTTACTGTTCTTTTACAGCTATACAATACTTTCCCATTTGATATTGTTATAAATATGATTGCACTTATTTTTCTATTTAATTATCTTAAGGATAAGACTGCTTTTATAAGTATAGGGATGAATATTATTTTTGTTGCACTTATGACATATGTTTTTAGCATAGTAATGAACAGTTCTGAATTATCAGGTACATTATTATCTTTAAATGATATGTTAGTAGTACTAAGAGATAATGGGATTATTATAATTGTTTCTTTATTTACTATTATTTTATCAATGAAACATAGAAAGGTGGAGATATAATGGTTGAAAAAAATATTGCAAGTGTCCCTGATGTTTTTAACTCTGCTATACGTATTCAAATGCTAGCTAGTTTATCGGTCTCACCAATGAGTTATGCTAATCTTAAGAAGGTCTGTCAGTGTTCTGATGGGACTATGAGTCATAATACAAAGAAATTAAAAGAAGAAGGATACATTATTGATGTGAAATTTCATGTTAGTAAAGAAAATAGAGATGCAGCTAGGATTTTAAGTGGTAGTAAAATAATTCCTAGAACTTTCTATGAAATCACAGATTTAGGGTTGCAAGAGTATAAAAATTTTATTAATTTGATACTTAAGGAATATAACAAGCAACAGATTACAGAAATGCAGGAAAAGGGAGAAAAGAATTATGAAAAAGATTTGCGTATTGCTGACTAGTTTTTTGATTGTTTGCTTATTTACATTTAATGTAAAAGCTTTGGAGACTCCAAACTTGAGCAACTATGAAAATGCTTTAGCAGAAATCAATAAAGAATATCATACTCATTTTATGATTTTAACGGAAGAACAGTATAAGACTGAGAATTACCAGTCTATATACAACAAAACATATGATGAATATATTCAAAATATCTTAGATACTGATGTTGAAATCTTTAAGAGTGAATTTATTAAAGCTATTTCTTATAATGACAATGCCGAAGTACAAATCAACATAAATGCAAGGTCAACTTTTGGAACAAAATCTGTTAATTTCTATGAAAATAAAAATAGAATGACACTTTCATATAAATACAACGGAAGAACTTTTGATACAAGCTACAAGCCATCTGCTACTGTGCAGCGATTAAATTCCAGTGTCTTCTTTCTTATGAGAAGTTATACAGGTTCATTTAAGAACTCAAACAGAACATATAGTGTTATAGCAAGTGGAGAGATTGTGACAGGGTTTGGTGTCCAAAAAGGTCATTATTTTACAGTGAATTTTAATTTATAGAAGACTGAAAATTTGTTTCAGTCTTTTTTTCGTCAATGATAAGCACATATATATAAATATATGATAAAATAGATATGTAATTATATACGAGGCAGGGCTATCTCTATGAAGATGTAGCCTTTTTGTTATCTCTTAATGAAATGGGGAGGAGGAAAATCTTGAAACTCAATCAATTATTCAAAAAAAAAGAATTCATAGTTGTAAATATATACTCAACTGATAAAGAAATGCTTATGTCCTTAAGAGAATGGGTTGCTACCCCTAGCTGGGAAAGAGAAAAATACATTTATGTAAAAAAGCTAAAAGCCAGAAGAATAAAGCTGCTTTTACCAACCATTGAAGACTATTACTCAATTAAGGAAGAACTGTTAAGAAAAGATGGATATTTAAATTAATGCATTTTCATAATTATATGGAGTATTCCCAAAGAATATATACGAAAAAAGAGACTTAAGGTCTCTTTTATTGCTCTAAACAAATATTTGATTCTGATAATTGACAATGATATCAAAAGTCTCCTTGAATGTCATTTTATCCATCTTCTGTATCAGTTCCTTTTTTCTGTCTTCTATGTCTTCGACACTTAATGTAAATATATGCTTCTTTCCTGATAAGATATTTAGTGATTTAGGCTCAGCATTTTCAATGTTTTCATATTCATTAAAGTCCTGGATACCAAACCCTAAATATTCCGAATAAAAACTAAAAGCAGCTTGACCATTACTAAATTTATGTAAGTATAATGACAACATAAGACATATATGACTATCTTCAATCATTTTTGTATGAATTAATCTCAGTTGATTTGACAATCTATCCCTCCGCATATTTTGCATAATTCATTATACCATAATTCTAAATAAAAACATCTTAATTTAGTAAAATGCTTAATTTATTATGTTATATTGCTAAATAATATGATATAATATCACTGTGTCTTAACTGACAATGACTACATTTATAAAATAGAAAGGATGATATTATGCCAATTGATACAGATATATCAAGACGATTAAAAGAGTATCGAAACTTCAAACATCTCACACAAAAAGAAGTCGCAAATATACTTCACATTCCGCACTCTGCAGTTTCAGATTTTGAAAATGGAAAAAGAGAAATCACAGTAAGTGAACTGAGTTTGCTTTCACAATTATATGGAAGAAATATTGAAGAAATTATCAATGGCAAGAAATATGATTATTACAATATTGCAAATATTGCTCGTTTGTTGACAGAGCTTCCTAATGAAGACATAAAGGAAGTTATGCACCTTATTGAATACAAACGAAAAAGAATTCAAGGGTAATTATCATAATTTATTATCTTTTCATAGGAGGAGGTAATAATGCAGAAAAAGAATATAAGGATAAACTCAACTCCAAAAAGACTATGTATTCTCAATTATGAGGAATCTCAGAATATTTTTGGAGTTTTTTCTAATGCGGATTTAGAGGAGAGATATAAGACTTTGGTTAATCGCTGTGAATTAAGAGGTATTCATTTCGAACCACAGATAAAAGAGCGGTTTGTTGATATTTCACTGTTAAAAGAATTGGATGAGCAGTGTCAGTTATTTAAATCTGTTTTTTACTGGTTCAAGGATATCTATTTTGGTATAAGAATATCCAATTCTTCTCATTCTTTTTCAACTCCCAAATTTATAGATGAAATGGAATATCCTATTGATGAATATACTTTGGTCTTTAACGATACTCCTGATTCACCATATGATTTGAACTCATACACAAACTTTACAAATATCTATGAGTATCCTCAAAGAATCTTTAAGGTAAATGAGAACTTTCTTAGAGCAAATATAACTTGCATGATAGATATAGAAGTTCTTATGGCTGCTGGATATATCAGAGGTGGGGGAGATGAAGAGGATAAATCCTATGATAGATTATTGGAGGATTGCTTAGAAGGGAAACTCCAAAATGATTATTTTGAAATGGCTAGTCATGCATATCGCAATTATATTGAAGTCAAGAGATATATTGATTCTCAAAATTATGCGGATTCCAAGTTAAACAAGCTGGAGAACGAGTACCTCATTATTAAAAATCAGCGTTTTAAGGGAAGTTATTTCAATCGAAGTGATTTTATCATTGATAGACTCATCTTAACTAAAAATGGCATTTTTGTTTGCAGTCTTATGAATTATGGAAAAAAGGGACAAACCTTACATATTACAAGCGACGGAAAGTGGATTTTACTTGATAATGATAAGAATAATCCTCAAGAATCAGACTTGGCCATAGAAACATCTATTATTGAAGATTGCGCTCTGAATTGTATTGCTATCAAGCAAATATTAAGAAATGCATTTCACTCACTTTCAGATAATTTTCAGATTTATCCACTTATTCTGATTGCTAATGATGAGGTTTGCGTCCAAAACGATACAAATCATAATATTATTAGGGGTGGGGATATTTATGCAGCATTGGAAAGTAAAATAAAATCAATAGAACCTCAGCAACTACAAGATATTGCAAATGAAATTGTTAAATTTGAGATATCGCCAGAAAAGATTTCTTTGCCATTTTATACACAGGAACTTAAAAGTATATATTCGGTCTACCAAGAGATATATTATGACCATTTGTATATTCTTTCGAGAATAACGGACATGCTCTGGGAGATAAAAAAAGCAGATTACTATTCTTCACAAATCAGATATAGAAAAATAACAACTTTTATTTTCTCATTGGGTTCTGTTGCGTGTCTCTTAAGAATTTTAATAGGAAATATTATAAACCCATATTTTGCTGAATCCTATACAACTCCAACTCTATGGATGTTTCTTATGCTTGTCTTTATTAGTGCTGGTCTATATGAATATCACAATCTCTTATCATGGAAAGAGGGGAGAGATAAAGGTGAATGTTATGAGGTTAAGAGAGAATATTTTCTTTTTGGAGGATTGATTCCACATGTCGCTGTATCATTGATTCTCACATTTTTGATAAAGTTTATACTCTTGAGATTTACTATGTAGTTTCCAAAATTTGAAACTATTTATATCACAAGAGTAATGAGTTTAAATATGAAATATGATATACTTAATATATAAAGAAAAGATAAAAAAGCAGGTGAACTTCTTCATGAATTTACCTCTTTTTTTACCTCTCAAATGCTTTTTCTCATATTTATATATTAAAACAAGGAGGGATTTTTATCACAAATACAACCAATTGCATCTATCAAAGCCATGAACAGTTTCTTAATTCTTTACAAAACCCACCAACACTCTCTCAATTTTTTATGAGCCTTGAAACACTTATTCACAATGGGGAATACAGCTATTCAAATTCCCTTTCTCTCTTTCAAAACATATTTCCAAAAGCAAAGACACCCAAAGGCGTAAGACACATTATTCGTATCAAATATGGAGATGATATCTTGGCTGAAACTATTTATAATCTTCTTATATCTTCACAAAAGATTGATTGCCTATTTTTGCAGAAAATCGATAATATTATATATCCATTCCTATAGAAAAAGACTGTTATGAGCAGTCTTTTCAATTTATAGATTATATAGATTAAGTCCATTCCTGAATAACTATCTTATTTTCATGCTTCATACAATTCTTTTTGCATCTTAATATAATCTGTTCAATCTGTGAAGAATAGTGTCCAGAAAATACTGTAATCACTTTATGAATATCAGAATTTGTTATTTTCACATCTTGAATTTGTTCATCAATAAATAGATTGATTTTAGCAATCTCAGATTGTGAGGGATTTTCTAACAAGACTGACACAATTAGCGTTTTATCAGATTCCATTAACCCCATGACAATTTTAACATATTCTTTTCCTGTTAGGATATTTTCAATTGTTAAGGGAGTATTGAGAGTGTCTTTTATTGGAATTGGCCTTTGATACTCTAAAACTTCACTCTTTTTTCGTATAATTTCATCATTCTCATAATAATAGAAAGCAGGTGAATTGTAGCAATCATTGTTATAATAGGTATTTATCTGATTCTCAATAGAATTATGGAATATGATAGCATTAGATAAAACCATTGGATTACATAAATCAAAACTCACTAAAATACCTCCTAGGATAGTAAGTACCCTATAGCATAGACATAACATATATAACTTCGCATAATATGCGTTATGTGAAAAATGTGTAATCATTAACATATCTTTTTTTAATTATACCACAAATTTCTTTTGCCAATTGTAAAACCAAATAAAAAGAGGCTCATTGCCTCACTTTTATTTGCTATGCACCAGGTAATGATGGAATAAAGTTACTAAAATTGCCTATCCATTCTTTAATAGTATCTAAAACTGTTTTCACAATACCTGAATCCTGATTGCCTAAGAACACAAATAGTATTGCAGCACATGCAATAACCAATATAATTCCTATATTTTCTTCAAAAAACTGTTTCATTAAATCCTCATAAGTTTGTAATCCATTCTTATATTGTCATTTGATAAACCTTTTGCATTTTGATAGATGCACAACTATATTTATATATAACTTTACATATGTAATTATATCACTTTTTACCTTATCTAGCAAAACCAGTGATAGTTCTATAATCTCTATCTTCTATTAAAGGCAGTGGAGTTATCTTATATTTTAAAACAACCTTCATATCCTTTCTATCATCATAGACAGATACAGTTTTCACTTCGAGTATCCATTCTGGCTGTTGATTTGGTGCTGATTCAATAAGTTCATTGATAACAGACTCATCAAAGTGAGAGGCTTGAATTCTCTCTATTGCATTAGCATGAAATTCACGGGCCTGTGTAATTTCTAAATTTGCTGAAATCATACAGCTTCCAACAACAGCAATCATAGTAAGTAATATAATCAATATCATATCTTCAAATACTTGCTTCATTATCCCTCCTTCACATTATATATCTTCTACTATATACGTTGCTTGTGTATAAGTTGCCACATTATTGTAAAGACATTTATAGGTAATTGTATATGTTCCTGCCTTAGTAGTATCTACCCTTTTCCCAATAATGGTAATATAAGACGAAATATCCCTGCCATTAACATCATATGCTTTCACATATTTAAACATATCAAAGGTATCCCCCACAGTTAATGTGGCACTCTTTGCAACAAGCACAGGCTTTGCTGTTTCATGAAGAGCTTGATTATCTCCTGCTTCAATATTATCTACGCTTATTTCAGAAGCTTCTGTAATTGATGGGTATATATCAAGAAAAAAGGCACTTAATGTAAGAGATATAACAAAAATAGTTATGATAATGCCTATATTCTCTTCAAAGAATTTTCTCATTCTAACCTACCAATGTTGTTAAAAATTCCCATATTATTTTATAGACATTACTATCTGTAGAAGCAATACCATCTGTAAAAGCAAAGAAAAGCGAAATAATAAATAATACTGACACAGCACCAAAACATTCTATACAATCTGATATCATTTCATCAAAAAGAATCCTCATTTATTACACCTCCTAGAACATTCTTAAAATCTCCCAATAAGCTCCTATTAATGCTGATAGGAAAACAAGACGAATAAAAACACCACAATAAGTTTCTATAATTATTTTCATTATCTCACCTCTAAACTGGCATTTGAATAGAGCTCATAAAGCTTCCTAGCATCAAAACCATATCTATTGTGAGTTTAATGCAGCCAGCAATCATTGGAACACCTCCTATAAGACTCATTCCAGCAATCTGATTTTCATTCTTAATTCTTTCAGAAGTTTCCATTAACCCTTGATTTCTAATAATAATATCTGAGATTTGTCTAGAAGAATCTTCGGGTGACTGCTGTTTAATAGAATATAGGGATTTCATTGCTGATGAAATATCTGTTATATAGAATTTTTTGAGAAAGTTGTTGTATGGCCTTATAGTTATTGGGTCTTTTTCTATTTCATCTAGAAATCCTGTAAGATAGTATTTTAAGACTGTGGGAGCATTTGTATAGGATTGACGTATTGCATTGGTGACAATGAGATTATGCATATTTATGGTAATGTCACGAAGCCAGATGGGAAATGTTTTTTTGATTTCTCTCTCTACGATTTTAAAATGACTCTTGTATTGCAATTCACCCCAGAAATACATGAAAACTGTTATCAGAAGTCCAATAAATATCATATTTGAATTTTTCTGCATAACACCAATAAAAGGAAGAATACTAGCTAAAGCCGCTTTTAAACATGAATCCTTGAAGTTTTTCTTTTTATCAAATTTTTCAATATATTGAATACTCCTTAAAATCCGATTATCATCCTTCTCAATGTCGTTGACAAGCCACTGACCATTTAATTTTGATTGTACAAAACTAAACATAGCTAAAAATATTCCTAGTAGCAATGTTGAAGTTATCTGATATGTAGATGAATTGATAAATCCTGTCATACTCGATGGTAGGATATTTGTCATAGCTGAAGATACAAAGATAGTTAGCAGTAGAATGAGAGAAAACTGGAATTTGGTATTCTTCAGTTGAATTTGATAATCATACGTTCTTGCTATCCAGCATCGAATGTCATCATATAAATCATTAAGTGAAGCTTCATAGTCAACAGAATTCTGATTTTCTACTGATAGTAATAAGCTATGAAGGCTCTTTATTCGTGAACAAGGATATGCTTCCTCCAAAATAGATAAAGCTTCAGCATAAACCAATGAATTGTCTTCACTTTTTCCATACTCTATATGATAGATAGCTTCATCAATCTTCTGATTAATTCCCTGCTTAGTCTCGAATAAGTCCTGAACCTCTTTTAAAGCATAAAGTATCTTAGGATTCATTTTAAAGATTGTTATCATTTCCTGCAGATAAGTTGTTATTTGCTCAAAGCGAAAATTGTTGTATAAGAATTTTATCTGAGACAATACAATGATAGGCAATAATATGAGTGCAAAGAGTGCTAAAGGAATTATATATTCATACTTGAGATGAAATATTTTCCCTGAAATAACAATAATACTCATTAAAAGAACTATTGACGTAATATACTTTGCTAAAGAATAATCATATCCAAAACTTTGTATACGATAGTTTAAGTTCTTAAAACTTATAAGTTTTAAATACCTTTTGACTCTCTGAATAGTGAATTTCTTCTGCCTTTTCTTATTTCCTAAGTATTCAGTCTTTGTTTTAGTGACTTTCTTTTTCTGAACTGGGCTCTTATAATTAAACATCTTCTTCACCTGCCGACTCCTTCTGGAGGCAATTAGGAATAGAAACATTATATAAATTAAATTTCTTTTCAAGTTTATAAGGCAAAATGTTTCCAACCCATTCTCTATTATCAATAATCATACTGCATTGATTTTTACCGTTCTTTCTATCAAAGAAACATAATTGGTTTATATATCTTTTTATTCCTGAAGGTGTTTCTTCTTTTACAATGAGAATACCTACATCAAAATAAGAATAGACTTTGTTTTTGATATCATTTTGAGCATTAGATATCATTTCCTCAAATCGGTCTGGTAAATTCCTTACATCAAAAGAATGTACAGATGTTGCAATAGAACACCCTGTTGATGCGGACTCTAGTAGGGCAGATGCCTCCGTTCCACGAGCTTCAGACAAGATTAACCATTTAGTATCCTGCCTTAGTGCTGCTTTAATAGCCTGTGATGGTGTAAATCTGTCTGTGACCTTGATTTCTGTACAGTCAAAGCCAGGTCTTAAAGCTTTTGCACGTAACTCATAGTTATCTTCAACTGTTAAAGTTGTTATTGAATCCGAGATATAATTCATTAGAAACTTTATCAACTCTGTTTTCCCTACTCCTGTATCACCTGTAACAATCAATGAACATCTTGCTTTTATAAGTGCTTTTAACACTTCCAAGGTTTGTAAAGAACAATATCCTTCTGAAATAATATTCTCTTCATCAAGCCGACACTCAGGCTCTGTCTTACGAATTGTAATAGTTGTCCCTGTGTTTGTCACAGACTCATGTAGAGCTGCAATACGAAGATTGTCTGTCTCACCTTCTAAAACTGGGCTTGAGTTGTTAAAATTCGTATTTGCTAAATCTGACACCCTTTGTGTAAACTTCTTTATGAAAGAATCATCTAATTTAACTTCTGATAAATACCTTCCTTTTGCTAAATCATCTATCCACAGATTATTTCCATCCCATCGAATATCTGTAATCTGTCTATCTGTCACAAATGGAAGTAAAATCCCAAAAGTATCATCACTTAATTTTAAATTTGCCATTAACACCTCCTTTTACTGAATAGTAATTTCCATATCACTCTTCAGCTCATTCAATTGAATGACTATATAATTTTTACCTTCTTTTGTTATGAACGAGTAGCTTCCATCGCCTTCTCCATTAAAAAGTATAGAATGAACGGTTCCTGATGTAAGTGGAATTTCTAATGATTTGTTTTTACTATCCTTTGCTACAAAGAAATCTATGCCACTTAAATCAACCTTTACATCATTTTTTACCTGAAAGGATATAAAGAATCTATCCTTTAAATAATCCTCATTGAAATCTTTATTTGATATTTCATCAACAATTGATGTTCTTCTCTCTTCATACTCTCTTTTCTCTCCTGCAAAATTTGTATAACTTGAAATAACACCAACATCTAAGAAGCCTAACTCCTCATCTGCACTATAAACTTTAATTGTAATGTCTGAATTCGAGTTCATATACTGCACAAGATTCTGTGTAAATTCTGCCAAGTATTCTTCTGAATTTGTGATTGTATAGCTTTTATCATATAAAACTCTTTGGGTTTCTACCATAGCATTATTAATTGCTAAGTTTAGTTCAGTTGCTCGTGAAGTCAAATTGATAATACTGTTATGAATAAGAAGGTTCAAGATGAAAACAATGATAACACCTAATCCTGATACAATAGTTTTCAATGACTTCACCTCCATTCATTCATTTTATTACCATATTATTATAGCATAGGTATAAAGATTTTTATTTTATCTAAATTTCCTTACTATTTTGCACAAAACTAAACAAAAATAGGAGAATAATCTCCTATCTTAAAAATGTATTTCTAAAATCTTCATTCGTTTGAGAATCTTTAGTATATGAATCGCTATCTATATATTGTTTCATTTGTTTGACTTTCTGACTAGAAAAAGTATATGTTTTTGATGGAGTCTCTGAATTTAAGGAGTATTTTAGTTTTTGATTAAGACTTGGATTTATCACCCACTTCGATGTATTATCCAACGTACTTAAAAAATCTTTAGATATAAATCTGAAAGACGTTTTTATCATGCTGGATATAACACTATCATTCTCAATAACATGGATAGTTGTCTGTTTTGTCACCGTCTTCTTATATTTATCTGTAACTTCATAAGTAACCTTGAAATCCCCAAGTTTCGATGTATCAAGATATTGAACTTGAGTATCAACTCTATCTGGATACTCGATTGATAATAGCTTTACTTTAGATGTTATATTTCCATCTTCTAAATCCTTTGATGTTACTTTTTTCAATAAATCTGATATCCCGACCTGGTATTGATTCAAAAAGAATGTTCTTTCTCCTGCCTTTATTTCTGGTGCCTCATTCACCAAGACTTTAAGAGTATATGTAGCGGATGCTCCTCCACTGTCTCTAATAGAATAGAGAACATTATATATTCCTGATTGAGTTGCCTTCCCTTCTAACAATGGGACTTCACAACTAATCTCCATTTTTCCTGTTAAATTCCCGTCCTCTGTATCGGAAACAGACATATATAAATGTGGAGTAAAGGTATCCCCTTTTTGAATTATAAGATATCCATCATCTACAAAAGGCTTGATGGGATTATTATCAGCATTTTCTAGACTTGGCCCAGTAAAAGTTGGTACATTGTTTTTCCAGTGAGCATATATTGTTACATTGCTATTTTGCATCACTGTAGATGATGAAACCTGTGTTCCTCCACTTGGAGATGTAAACCATCCTAAAAAGGTATAACCCTTTTTTGAAGGAATTGGAAGTGTTCCATATGCTGCACCATAATTAAGAGTTTTTGAAGATGGAGATACTGTCCCTCCATTTGCATTATACGTTAAAGTATAGCTGTTTATTTTCCACTGAGCTGTAAGTGTAAAAGACCCCCAGCCACTTGGTATGGCTTGTCCAGGCTGAAATAGGTTTCCACTATAATTCCATCCAGTAAAAGTATAGCCTACCCTTGAAGGAACTGTCCGCGAAATTGATGCTCCTGAATTATAAGTAAAAGCTTGTGTAGGTGGTGCACCAGTTCCTCCATTTGCATTATAATATACATAATATGTGTTTGGATAATAATGCACATGAACAACATTGTTATCACAGACAGTAAAACCATTACTTCCGACTGTTCCACCTCCTAAACTGTTTCCGTTTGAAGCATAATATCCATAATTATTCCCTGGACTGTATCCACTAGGAGCACTTACGTTATAAGGTGCAAACCATCCACCATCTGTTACATTGGTAGATGTTGTATTAAATTGATTCCATGTGCTGTTAGCTGCATTCCAATAATAATGATTTTGTGTAACCTTTCTTGTTGGCTTACCTAGATTGAACCAAAGAATACTGTTATAAAAATACTTATTATATGTTTTTATACCACATTGTGCAGCATTAATTTGGAGATTAATGCTACGAGATGATTTGCTTGCTGAGTGGTTTCCTGAAGCACTTGCAGTATTGTAATTTGTGTTATTATACTGTGAATATGAATCCAAATTAAATCGTGCAACTATATCAGGGCGGTCGCTCCCCCATCCCGTATATTGATAATGAGCTGGCATATCATAAACGATAGGAAGATTAAAAATATAATAATGGCCATCCTGGTCTAACTTTGTTGTGACACTCATACTTTTAGAGCCATTAGAAAAACGAACATTATGATTGTTGGTTCCACTATAGATGCTTGCTGTCCATGTTGTTGCGTTATCTCGAAATGTATTCCATCCTGGTGAAGACGAACGAGATATTCTGATTTGCAGATTTGTTGTTTTATCTCCATTTATTTTGAAATGAAAGTACCCCCACTTATCAACAACATTTGCACCCTGATTTGATGAATCATATCCATGTACATCCTGCAATGCTATAAATATTGCAATGACTGCCAACCCAACTGTTACCATTATTTTTTTAAATGTTGATAATTTCTTTTTATTTTCCATTAAAATCACCTCCAGAAAATAAAAAAGGATGCTTTTAAACATCCATATTCTCTTCTGATTCCATTATATCATACTACAACATAATCATGAGAAACTGATACTATCCTTTTGTCAGTAAGCAAATCAAAAGACAACAGATAACGATAATAATCATCTTATCATGCGTACGATTCCCCTCAAGATACCTCCAACAGACTCTTTTCTTCCCTTTTTTGTTTTTTATCCTGATACCTGTGGGAATTTTTACTCTAACCTTTGAAAAAGGCATCAGCCATGCAATACCAGAACTATTAAGGGTATCTAAGAGGATGTGGGAGGCATATCCCACAACAAATCCAATACTTCCCCACATCCATAGAATTCTATATGGCTGAATCATTATTTGACCAATCAAATATAATATACATCCTAAACCCAGTAGTGTTATGGGATAGTGGGTAACTCCCCTATGCCCAAACTGGGTATTCATATATTGGGATATATGTGGGTACTTCTTCCCTAGACGTGATATGGGATGGTCTATATCTGGAAGTGTAGAAGAATAATAAGAGAATATAAAAAGAAGAAAAAGTGGGATGATGTAGGATTGATAGGAGAATTTGAGGGGGATGATTTCTACATGACACGAATAGGTATCCAATATTCCATTCTGATAAGTATATATGCCTGTTAGAGCGAATGCAGTGACTCCACCAAGCTTATGACAGTTATAATTCACTCCTTTCTTCATCTCCAAGCAATTCTGCTTAAATTCATCTGATAAATTATCTTTTATTTACTTAACATAAATTATATCATAAGAAATGAAAAAAGATTATTACTATACCACAATCAACGTTGTATAAGGAAAAATATCCTAGAATATTAAAAATACATCTACAACTATTAATGTTCATATTCATAACTATATTGACTTATTTATCTGTAATTTTACTATATATGTTGGTAAATTAAATATATCATTATTTTTCTCTATAAGCATAAATACCTGTCCTTTATCAATAAGCATTTCCCTCTCATTCTTAAATTTTTTTGATAAATTATTGATATATGCCGCTTTTGCTCCTTTTGGCATCAGTATTATCATATATCCAGCGCTATTTATTATAGGAAAACCTCCTGTAACTATATCTTTGACATGTGTTCCTTTGTAATCTTTTCTTATAAATAATTGTCCTACTGTTTTGTTGGACATATCCTTATTTTCCTTTCTACTAAGGCATCTGTAAACAAGAATATTATCTGGGCAGGATGCTCTTCTTAAAGCACTAGACAGGATAAAACTATCTTCAGGTATTTGGCCTAATCTCAATTTAGCATTAATATTATTATTTGTATTTATTTTCTTTCTATAATGCTCAAATGCTTTCATTTCTTGAGAACTTAGAGTCTCTTGCTACTGTTTATAGTATCTTTCTATTTCTTCATAGGAAGTTGCTTTATAGTTTACTCCTTCATAAAAATAATCAGAAATTATATATTTTCTTTTAAACACTAATATCCCTTCTTTCTTATATATTGCCATTTGACATGACTATATCATATCACATAATTCTAAAATCAGAGTTCCTCCCATTAACATAAGTGAAGATATTACCTTTATTATCTATTGTTGCAACATATATATCTCCACCCACTGTATTAGACTTACATTTCTTATTGGCTTCTATAACATCTGAAATCAGATTATTTACTTTTTGAGTCATATCTATTTCTGATAACTCAATTAAATCACTTTCATTTACTCTGTATCTCATATCTGTATGTACACCACTTGCCTCAAGATAATTACCCCAATGTCTTCTATTTGTTTTTTCATCTGCTTGGCCATTCTTAGATTCTATTGTATAAGTTACCAATTCACCGTTCTCTACTGTAGTTATAAACAAATCAAAATATGAATCTTCTTGTGTTTCCTGATGCATCTTCTCAGTAATTGGATTCATTAAATCCTGAATAGTATATACTTTTTCTAGCATGCTTGCTTTTGGATTATTGAGTATCATATTAACAATATAAAAATAATTTATATTTCTATATTCGGTGATACCTGTCATAGTCCACACCATCTTTAAATTACGATTGATAAATATCTTCTGATGATTATCGCTATAACTTCCATCTGTAAAGTTTTTTCTACTATCTGCCCCTAAATAAGCTATATCTTCTTTCATGAATATACAATTAAATGACATGTTTCTCTTCCTTTCTTCACATTCACACTCTATTCTACTATGCTTTGGATTTATATAAATTTGCACTTTTCTCATCTCCAGCAGTTAATTGCCATATAATCATTTTAACATAAAAAATGAATTTGATTGACCAAGATAATTATAGAGTATAAAAAGAAAGAGTATCTTCTGATACTCTATTCCTGTTTGTCTTGCTTATAAGTTTTATCAGATAAAATTGGTGCCAAATCAACACTTGAAACCTTCTCTCCCTTTTTTATTTTTAATAATGCTGGAGTATCTTCAATATTATATTTTTTGACTATAATATCAACCAAATCCTTTTCTTCATGTGTATCTAAATCTATTACATAAATTTCCTTAGGAAGACGTGAATCATTCTGCTGAATAGCATTCTTAACCATTCTACAAGATATACAGCTTTCCTGTGCGAACAAAACATACATTTCTTCCTTTTCATAAATTTCGGTTATAGATTTTAACAAATGCATTTCGATTTTAGGAGAATGATTTAGCGAAAAATAAACGACCATCATTAAGCTCAAAGCTATTCCCCCTATAAATAATAGCTTTTTCATTTTTTAAGAACTCCCACTGGGTATTTTTGAGTTAATAATGAACTGACTTTTTCCAATAAAATATCTTCTACAACCTGATAATTCTCTAAATCATATTCAATAAGACTATAACGGTTTTCTGAAGCATTCTTGTTATATACACATACCAAATGATTGTCTATAACTCTATATGTTGAGATAGACCCTATTAAACAATCTGGTAAGGTTAAGACTTTCTCAACATGATATTGTTTATCTTTGCTTATCTTAAATAAGTCTCCATTTCTCAGAAAAAAGTACAGAGCATTGTTATATACAAAAGAATTATTAATATAATATGTTTCATCTTCCCCAGTATCAATACCGAACTCTGATAAATTCAAAAGCTTTGTAAGTCCCCCATCCTTCAGAGAAAAGCTATATAAATAACTAGGATTTCTTTCTTTGTCACTTGGCATGCTTATGGAAAATAGGATTTCATCTTTACTAAAAATATTCTTCCCCTGCTCTAATAAGTTCATAGTAATATCAGAACTCGTATCCGATATTACTTCATCAACTACTTCAAATTTATCTAAATCAATCTTTACAACTTTCATAGCTGTGTTTTTTGAAGTATCATCATGCCAGTCATTTCCCATAATTACATAAACAAAATTCTTATCCAATAAGTATCCAAAAACAGCACCGTTAGACATGGTAAGAGTATTTTGAGTGTCATAACAAAATAAATAACTATTATATACACCACTTACTCCTCCATGAGTAAACCAAAACAACTGGTTATTATATTCAAATGATTCTAAATCTGAGGAATACGCGTCTAATTGCTTTTTATACTTTATTGTTTTAACTTTGCCATTAGTAGATTCAACAATTTCCTGTCCATTATTCGCAATCAATTTATTTTTATATTCTGTAAGCTGTGTAAATAATGTTCCATCAAAATTATCTTCACTAGTAATTCCCCCAGCTGCATTATAATAAACAAATGATGAAGTATCAAAAGTTTCTGCCTTGTCGTTAGAAAATAACAACACATATTTATTGGATTTATCTGAAGTCGATAAAGAGGGCTTACATCCACTCATTAATGCCAAAACTAAAAATGAAATAATTATTTTTTTCATAGTATCATTCTTTACTTAACAGTTTTAATATAAAAAACATAATCTGAATGATAAATATCTGATGGTGTTACAAATGCATCAGTACTTGCATCTACATAAATCCAAGCGCCAATAGAGTATGCACAATATAATAATTGAGAACAATTATAGTCATGATTTCCACAAGATTTATTATCAAGAGTGTAGGCATATTTACTACCAATTTTACCTCTTGCAAACCCAACAACATCTTGCTGCTTTCTGTCTGATATTCTTGTCTTCCCTTTAAGTGTACTGCTCACTCCAGCGATTTTTGTGGTTTTTGCTACTTTTTTATTTTTAGCACTCTTTTCTGTTACAACATATCCCGCACCAGGAGCCTCAACAATCTTTTCAGATGTAGAATATAAACCAACATGTCCAGTACCACCTGGAGTGTAAAAAAGGTCGCTTCTGTGTGAATTTAACAATGCAACAGTCCCACCCGAACTGCTATATGTTGATATAGAATCGTCCTCATAAGATGTACTTGCAATAACAGCATCATAAAGAATTGATTCAGCAGCATCATTAGATATATTTTTCTTTTTTGCATATTTTTCAATCTCTGAAACAATAGCTTCTTTTGGATAGCCGGTTCTTTTCATCATTTCCTCTATTTTGCCTTCAGCAGCAAAAATAGAAGATGTGCTAGCTACTATCATTGCCAACGACAAACATATAAATGTAAGTAATTTTTTCATAATATTTTTTCCTCTTTCTTTCCCTTCTTTACATATCCATTGATATGCATTCCATCAAAAATCACACTTATTCTTTTCAATTCTTGATTTATAGAAATCAGTTACTCCTTGATAATGCACTAATGCTTTTGTTACATTTCCGCTAGAGTAGTAAAAACTACTATTTTGTTTCAATCACAAGTTGATTAAAAAAACTAATTAAACACTCCTAACTCTTCTATCACTCCTATCCCACTATTTAAATTAATTTTGCAATATTGTCCAAAAAGTAACCCATTTCATATCTCCATTCTACCAGTATTTGTTATTAAAAACAATAAAAACTCTTGAAATAAGAGTTCTTTTATGTCGAATTATATCTAATTTTTAATATTTTGACTTATTTTTCTATTATTTAAAGAGTTTTTGTTTCTTAACTGAAATTTTATAAAAAAGACAGAATATCTAAGTACTCTGCCTCATTAAATATAAAATATCTTATTTCATATGTTTGAATCGACGTTTAACCTCATCTTGTTTTCCTTGATTAAAATGCGAAACATCACTCGTTAGATAACCTGTCACTCTAGCTAGTCTTTCAATATTCTTAGAATTGCAAACAGGACAGCCCTCACTTGGAATATCTCCTTGATAATGGCAGTCACAGCAGGTATCCAAAGGGAAATTGATAGCAAAATAAGGTATATTATTATCCATTGCATAATTGATGACTGTCTCAACTGCATCTAAGTTATTAATGATTTTACTGTCAAACTCAACATATGTAATACAGCCAGACGTCCCTAGCTTACAAAATGGCGCTTCAATATCTATTTTCTCGAATGGAGTTACTTCTTCCCATACAGGAACATGAATACTATTCGTAAGAAATTCCTTATCAGTAATATTACTGATAATACCAAATTCATCCTTTAACTTCTTACAAATTGTATAACAGCAGCCTTCTGCTGGTGTAAAATAAACTCCAAAATTTAAATTATTTCTTTCACTTGCTTCTTTTGCAAAGTCTGAGATATGTTCGATAACCTGCATTGCAAAATTTCTAGCACTCATATCTACATGATTCTTACCAAATAGAGCTTCACACATCTCAGCAACTCCTATTAACCCAATAGCCTGTGAACCATGTTTCATTACACTGGATATATTTTTATTATTAAACCCTCTCATTGTATGATTGATATACATAAATGGTGCTGCTTTAGGATTTTGGCTGCATATATATGCATATCTTTCAACGAGAGCTTTTTCTGTTAACTTTAAGATTTCATCCAATTCTCTCCAAAAACCATCTAAGTCTGCTTTCTCTCTTTCTCTTAAACAGATTCCATGCCTAATTCCTATCTTAGGCAGATTGATTGTCACTGGTGAAACATTTCCTCTTCCAACCTTTGAATATCCAAAGCCGTGCCTATCAAAAGACATTGCAGTTCTACAGTTGTGACTATAAATTCCACTTACTTCAAAATGTTCACTCGCAGTTGTCACATCATAACTATAGTCTTCTTTAATTACAGGTATTTTATCAACTACTTTTATTTCCTTTACATGGTCAAAATCTTGTAAATTTCTTCTAATGAAGTTGTTTTTCTTTTTTTCACAAACCATAAATCCTAAAAAACATGCTTGAGAAAGATTAGGTTTCGATTCATTTACAAAAACATGATTATAGCTTGCTAAAATACTATCATTTTCCTGCAAATCCTTTGCTAATACAAGTCCCCTGTTTTCTGTTTCAAAGGGGTGGTCAGAGGTACAAAGGATTCTTCGTCCATCAGAAAAGTTAATATCTAACCAATCCGAAGAAAAATTTCTTATTAATCTGAAACAAGGAACAAATCCATTTTTTGTATCATAGATAACAACATCTTTTAAATCAATATATTTATCCTTACCATTTGGCTGGATATTCACATGAAAGAGTTGAGAGAATCTAAACCACATTCGTTGAAAACTTTCAACATACATAATATTGTTATACTTATATGTAATGATTTCAGCTCCATCGACACAACCCATCGTTGCATTATAGGTATCAGGATTATCATTATCTTCTATGTTTTCACTAAAATCACAATTCACAAAATTTGGATAGATTCTTTGGCTTAACGATTTTAATGCCAGCTGTTTTAAGTCATAATTAGGCTCCCCTGGATAAGCATTGATTCCCTTTTTATGCTGGAAAATCGTAATTGGAAAGATGCTTGTTTTATGATATTTTCCAATGCCATCAATACTTGCTTCCAGTAAAGACTTGCTTATCATACGTCCTTCAGGACTTGTATCTCGACCGAAATTAATAGAAGTGAATGGGACCTGACTTCCAGGTCGACTCTCCAATGTATTCAAATTATGATAAAGACCTTGCGCTGCCTGTTGACATTCTCTCTTTGTCATTTTATAGGCATAACGAAATGTCTTAGGGTATTCATTCTTTAATACCTGATTATTCATGTCTATATCCGCAATAGAAACCCCTTTATCATTCTCCACAAATTCTAGCCCATCTTGGAAATGCTTTTTGAATGACTTTTTCACATATGGTGCTAAATCGAAATCAATATGAGCAGAGGCGACTCCTCCAAATTGAACCTGACTTTGACATTGAAAGATAACTGCAACCAACTGCATTGCTGTTGAGATGCTGTTGGCTGGACGAACATCTCCATTTCTTGTGACAAATCCTTCTTTTAATAGTCTTTGCAAGTCTACAAAACTGCAATTATGCATTCCTGTTGCCCAGTTATCTAAATCATGTATATATATCCTATTTTCATTATGAGCCTTTGCAACCTCTGATGAAATAAAATCAGATAATGCAATATCTTTAAATAAGAGACCAGCTCCCTCAAATTTCTTTCCACCAAAAGAGTATTCATCAACATTTGCATTAGAATTATTCACACTCTCAGCCTTTATAATTTTTTTTACTGCCGACTTGATATTTTCATATTTATCTCTTTGCTGCTTCTTCTTATATCTATATCTAATATACTGCCTTGCAACATCCTTGCAGTGACTTCCCATTAATTTCTCTTCAACTCTATCTTCAATATCCTTGATAGGAACTTGATAGTGTAATAAGAGATTTGGATTGTCTTTGTGTGCTATTAAAGTTTCCTGAACCTCTTTATCCAAAAATTCTCTTTCAACCTCTCTAGAAATTCTCCTAGCAACCCCTGCATTTCTATAATCAGCACCTAAATCTTCCATAGCACCTAATATTGCTTTCTCAATTTTTCCTCTATCAAAATCCTCTAAACTTCCATTACGTTTAATAATTTTCATCTGACACCTCCTTTTTATGAAAAAAAGTGAATCTTTCGATTCACTCATTTGAAGTCTAAAACCTCTTTTCTCATATTATTATAGCATAGTTTTATCAATTCAACAGTAATTTGTTAATCCTCTTTTTTTGTATCTATCTGTTCTTTTGAAGTTTTATAAACTAGATATTCTTTTAATAAATAATATATTCTAATTAATAATAATAAAATAAGAAGTAGTAGGATGTGTGTAAATATCAATTCTCCACCTACTTGATTTTCTAATGGAAAGAGAACTGGTATTTGAAATAATAAACATAAAAATATTAAAATAACGAGTAATATATAGAGCATAATGTTTTCCTCCTAACTACATGAATTATGAACCATATGGGAACCCACTTTGATAACTATCAAATGCAGAAAAATCAATAGTTTGACGACTGATTCCACCGCTAATGCTAAAACTTAATCCAGATACTGATAAACTAAATCCTGCACTACTTGGCCCAACTGTAATCCTTGAGAATGAATTTACACAAGTTACAACTTGAATTCTACCTTGTCTACTCGCTTCAAAGTTTAATGTTAATGTATTGGCATAATAAGCATATCCATTAATATTGTGATGTAATTCAAAATCGAAATTTCTTGCACCAGTAGAATTAGAGGCAGTTCTTCCAATCAAGTTATCTTCTGTATAATGATATCCCCCATTGTAATAACTTCGATATTTGACAACAAGATTTCCTTTGGCACTATCAAACCAATTTCCTCCATCATTTAGTCCAGCTGCAATTGTTGCTCTTAAATTAGGACTTGGAACTCCATTCATAGTGTATGTAATATACACCTTAGCATTTGTTCTGTCTGTAGAAGAATTATACTTCTTAATTAAGAACTGTGTTTTATTTCTTGTAATTGTAGAAGATGCAGCACGTGTCATTTCATCACTTCCATCATAATTTTGAATACTCTTGATTTGTGAATCTGTATAGTTTGCTGCTCTTAACTCTTCAATTGGCTTTTCTTTCATTTTATATATATGCTCTTTTAATTCTTGTAATGATTCTTGAGCCTTTTGTAAGTTTACATTTCCTTTGCTACGAAAACGTTTTGCATCATTCATTTCTTGCATAATCATATCAAATTCATTATATGTCTCCCCAGCTGGCTCAGCTGCAGAAACTGGGTAAATAAAACATAATCCTAATAGAATTGATAACGAAATAGAAATAAAATTCTTAAATATCTTTTTATTTTTCATATATCATCTTCCTCTCTATAAAAAGATAAAATATTCCACCACCTATTATCTAATTTTATTATAATACTATAAATATAATATGTAAATATATTTACTCTTAAAATAAGAGTTTTGTATAAATAGAATGTGATTTTGTGACAATGATAAACTTTACATCGAATTATAAATATTTTCTCTCAAAATGAGAGATTCATTTGAATAGAAGGCCCTTAGAAAATCACAAATATACCTTTAAAATAACCAAATTCTTTTAGCTTAAGACGCTTTCTTAAAAATACCTTCATAACACTTAACCTTCATCTACTCCCCCTCACCTATTACAAACTATAGTTATATTTTGTGATTTTACTAAATATAAAACACATTTTAATTGCATTATCCTAAATATTATAATATAATAAGACTATAAATTATTTATGAGGTGAAGAAAGGAGTGAGAACACATAAAACAATTAAAGAGATTAAAGAAAGGTATAACTATCAGTTAAGTAATATTCAGCAAGATGAAATAGATGAAATCATTAAAGAGATACTGATGGCATTAAAAACAACTGGAGTATGTCCATCTATTATAGATATCATCAACAAGCTAGGCTTCACAGTCTATAACTTCCCCTTTGAAAAAGATGGCGTAGATGATGAGAGCAAGAGCATAAGGGGATTCTTGGGTGTCGGATTTGATTTTAACATTAATGAAAACAGTAATTGCTTTCTTATTGATAAATATTGTGAAAATAAAAAAGCAAGATTTATTGCTGCATATCTTCTCAGTCATTATATTCTCAATATTAATGATGAAAAAACAGATAAATATCATTTCTGCTATCATGAGCAGGATTTAAAAAACTGCTTAGAGACAAGATTTGCTTTAAGTTTTCTGATGCCTAAAGAAGCCTTCTCGGCACAGGTTGAGTTATTAAAGATTGCTTATGAAACAGCAGATAAAACATTATCAAAAGATGAGTTATTAGAAATCCTCGCAAATACTTTCCAGGTGACAACTGCAATGGTCAAGGCTAGAATGATTCTTTTGAAATGATAAAAAGGTCCAACACACAGGGACCTTTTTTGCTTTTCCTAGATTAAATATCTTCTTCACTTTCTTGAGGAATGACTTCATCACCTCTTAAAATATGGATTCTTCTCCTGATTGTGGAATAATTAAAGGTACATGGATAAACCACATTAGAATCAGATATAATTATTGATTTTGTTCTTTCAATATCTTCATATGTAAATCTCATTATGAATTTACTTAAGAGTTCATCAATAATTCTATGAGAATTATCCACCTTATAATCAACTATTAAGTTAATTTTATCTACATTCATTCCTCCACCATCACACCCAACTGTTGTTACGAGAGTTATGTATGGCTCACATCTTTGCTTAATTGTATTATAATGGAATGTTGAGGGATGAATTTCACCACTATCTAAAATAATTAATGATTTTATCTTTGACTCATCAACTAATGTTTTGACAACTTTATTATTCTTGATTCCATTGTGGAACAACTCGGTGGCTTTAGAATTATTGTATTCTACAACTGCCTCGATTCTCAGGACTGGGACTCCCGCTCCACCTCTACCAATAACAGTAATAAATGGGGAACAGCCTATTTTCTTAATTTTATCAATTGCATTGTATCTCATTTTATCACCTCTATGCGAGAACTGGTGGAGTAAATGGAAGTATAAGTCCAATCAAATAAAATATAACAACAATAACAATAGCACCTATTGCTATTTTAAAGATAGATGGCTTTTTGTAATGTGTAAGCCTCCTATATCCCAGAAGTGGAACAGTAAAAACTTTATCTTCTTCATCCACTTCATGATTTATGCTATCTAAATCTTTATTATCCTGAGTCTTACTTTCTTGAATATCCACTTCTAAAGACTCTTTTCCATCATCTAAAAGCTCTTGAGCTCTTTCTAAAATCTCTTGGGATTTTCCCAATATATATCACCTCCCTATCTCCTTGGCTGACATTTTGCTGTAGATTCAATTGTAAAATTCCAATTTTTCACCAACAATGGAACCAAAGAGCGATATTTAATATTTGTAACCTTGAAATGCATCAATCCACCATTTTGGTAATTTATCTCATCCTCCGATAACCAAAAGCCTTTTGCCTGCTGAACAATTTGCTTTGCTACTGACTCTGGCAAGGTATTATATGCATTTTCTTCTAAAAGCTGTGTAGCAACATCTGCGCCATATTCCTTAACATTATCACCATAATCTCCACCAACAACTGGAATATAGCACGCTGCTTGTATATCACTTACACTTGTCCTTTCTGCAACACCCGTCGTTGCTCCACCTAATGTTGCAAAATCAATGACTGCTTTGGTTTGTAGCTGAATATACATAGCCTGCCAGCTACTGACAACCCATAAGAAATAAAAAATAATAAAAGGAGTTAAAAGAGAAAAAGCAATAGTTACATTTCCGTCCTGATTTCTATAAAATGCTTTCATCACTGTCAACCCCCTCTTTGTATTGCATCATCCTCTACTCTAACAGTCAGTTCATAGGTATATTCACTCCAGATTCCTTTTTTCGTTTCTATATTTAAGACAAGCTTATCTCCAATTGAATACTTTCCATCACGATTTACATCTATGTGTGTAAGAGAAAATTTAGTTAATTTAATGTTGTGCTGTGTATAAATCGCCTTTAATCTCTCATTCGCCTCTCTTTTTGCATTTTCATAGGAAGTCTGAGTTGCTGCATATCTAATTGCCTCATTAGCACCTACAGATGTAGCAATCTTCCCTTCATAAAACATATTAACCCCTATTGCAAACATTATTAAACCGAGTATAACGGGAAACAACAGGGCCATTTCTACTGTTGTTTCTCCACTTTCGTCCCTTATAAACTCCATTGAACACCTCCCTAAATTAAAATAAGAATACATATGATAAAAGCTGAAACAATTGGGATGGATGCTGGAATTGTTTCAGTTTTATAGATATTTTGAGAAGCATCATACTGAAGTCTTTGTCTTGTATAAATAAAAACCTTCAACGCCTTCCATTCATCAGCAAAGGACTGCTTCAAATAGCCTTTATTTGTATATGCTATTTTTATGATAAGTGTCGATATAAGAGTCATTATTATAAAGACAATTGAGTAGCTGATGTTTTCAAAAGGAATAAAAAGACATAAGGCTGAGAATAGCTTCCAATCTGATGCTCCCAAGAAATGTGCAGCTGATAGAAACATTCCCAAAATATTCATTGTAAAAAATAAGATAAGTCCCTCTTTTATTCGATTGGCAGAGATTGCTGCCATCACACCCAAAACAATCAATACTATAATCTTTTGATTAGAAAATTTTCGCTCTTTACAATCTTCTTTAACACCAAATAAGCAGATAACTACTGCTAAAGAATAGAGAGCATTCATTAGTATTGTCTCAGTCTTCACTTTATTTATCCTCCTTGAACAAAGTCTTCTCCCATCGCATCCTTTCCATGCTGAATAGCAGCAAATATCATACCTCCAACAGCTAAAACTCCTGCTATTGTTACAACAATCATTAGCACTGTTCCAATCTGATTTTCAACTGCGTCTTCGCTCAATATATATTTCTTTAACATTTTTCACCTCTTGTGATTAACGTAGCCCATTAATGTTATCAATAAGCCCGTCAAATTCATTTAACCCATCTGTTGCCTTGTCTTTATTTGAACTTAAAGCCATAAAAGCAAAAACTCCAATCACAACAACTGCAGCAATAACTAATACAATGATAAGAATTGTTCCAATCTGAGCCTCCATAGCATCATCATTCTTTAAATAATTTCTTACCAAATTTAACATTTACAACACCTCCAAGGACATTGTCCTAATAATATTATTTTATCATAGATTAATCATTCTGTTATTTTTCTATGCCATTTCTCCAATCCTTAACATGGGAATAATAAGCAATAAAATAACTGGCACAAAAATAAGAAGAATGTTAATAGCTGTTCCTAGGTTCTTTTTACTATCTGCCTTTTTCTTAAGTGCAACAATTTGATTATCTGAAATCCTTTCATATTCACTTTTGAGAATATCACTCATCTTATTTCCATTCTTAAGTCCTGAAACAATGATATTACAGAATCTTTCACATTCTTCTGTATGGACACGCCTATTAAGATTCATAAAGACTTTTGGAATATCATCCGAATAAATCTTTAATTCAGCTACCATTTTAGCGTATTCTCTCTGTACTAATGTCTTATCCATGCCTCTTAATGCAAAACCAAATGCGTTTTCCAAGGATACACCACATTTAATAGATAAAATAACCTGATTGATAAACATTGGCAGACTTTTATCAAATTGACTGTTCTTTGTTGAGATGATGTTCTGATAATAGAATATTGGATAGAAAACAATTGCAGCAAAAATAAGAAGAATAATAATTGTAATGAATGGTGGAACTATCCATACCATCATCAAAAAAACAATAAGCCCTGAAAGAACTGCAATCTCCTGCATTCGAATAATGCCTTCAGGAGTATTCTTTTCATCAAAACTTAAATTCATTTGCTTATCAAGCCATTTATAATAGTTTTGATAAGAATTGGTATTTAGAAATTTCCGTTTAAGCAATTCAAATCTTGTAATATGATGAATTCCCTCTCTTTTTTCAATTTCTTTAGCAAATATCTTATTATCTCTTTGTTTTTTTCCAAAGAGAAGATATGAAATTTCAATCAGACCTAGAAAGAGTGATATACAAGCTGTCTGTATTAAGATGTAACTATCTACCATTATTCATCACCTCGGAATCGCACAAATCTAGACATTAACAATATTCCTCCATATATAATTGAAAATAAGATAATACCCAAAACCTGTCCAAAAAAACTGCTATAAAAACCTCTAATAATTTCAGGCATAAAAACTCCAAAAGCCACAATACATATTGATGGAATCCCAATAACAAACTTCTGTTCTGTCCTCATAGCTGCTTCATAAACTTCATTTTCCTGTAGAACTTTTCTCTTCATTTTGTAGGAATCTTCAAATGCATAAATAATATCTAAGAAATTTCCACCTGTTTCCTCATATATTTCACATACCTGTGCAAAAGCTTTAATTTCACTAATCTGTAATCTTTCATACATTTTCATAAATGTTTCTGAATAGCTCTTTCCAGAGTAGATATCATCTTTAACTGACGAAAGTTCTCTCGCCATAACTATAGACGTATTTCCTGAATTAAGAGATTCATTAATTGCTGTAATGAAGTTTAAACCCACAGATAGATGAGCTCCTATATCTCGCAATTTCTCCATAAATTCCTCTTTAAGAGCCTTGCGAGTCTTATCCATTTTATTCATTAAAAGAACATAAACTGTAGCTATAGCCAAAAAACCAAAATAAAGCATTAGCAATGGTCCTGCACCAATGAAAAGATTAACAGAAACAGCTCCAACAAAAAATAAGGCAACAGAATAAAGAGATAGATTTTCAAACTTATTTTCAATTCCTAAAATATTTAACTGAGCATTGATTTTTGTAAGAAAGGTTGCCTTACCCTCCTGCTTTTTAAGGTATTTAGCCACACTCTTATCTGCAATTGTTCCAGACAATGTATTAAATCGCTTTTTGATTTCCTCCTGATTCTTTATGGAACTACTCTTTGATGTCATGAAGTAAACAACTACAATAAGAAAAGGAACAAATGCGAGAAAGACCTTGATTCCATATGTTCCAAAGAAATTTGTAATAAAAGTCATTCTCTACACCTCCAATAAAACTCTTTTATTAAAGAATTCATTATCAAATTTATATCCTTTTCTGCGTAACTCCCTAATACAGTAAGGAATATATCCTGTTGCCATAAACTGTCCATCAACCTTCAGGACTGCTTTCCCCGTGTTATCCTCTACTTCACGTGTATTAAGTTCCTTAAAGTAAAAAACATCTTTCATATATATACGAGTTGGGTCACATAGTTCATCAGCCTTTGTTAATTTCATTTGCTTCATTTTTGTAAAACCTTCATCTCCATAACCTAAAACTTCCGTAACATGCGTAATACGTCTTTTCCCATCAACCAGACGTTCCGTTTGAATAATAAAATCAATTGATGTAGACAGTGTTCTTTGAATCGCCTCGTGTGTCATATTCTTTGTTTCTGTATTTTTTTGGAGCATATTCTCCATACGAGAGAATGCATCACGAGGATTATTGGCATGGATAGATGTTACACTTCCTGGATGCCCAGTATTCGCAGCATTTAAAAACTCATTCAATTCTCCTCCTCTACACTCTCCTACAAAAATTCTATCAGGACGCTTACGTTGGCTCATTTGCATGATATCCGATATACCAATCCCTTTATATCCTTCATTATTTCCTGGTACAACAAGGTAATATTCTACACGAGGAACTTGACATCTGATTTCTCTTGTATCTTCAATGACAATGATTCTATCATTTTTATTAATAGCATATGTCATTGAGTTCAAGAATGTAGTTTTTCCTGAACCTGTTCCTCCTGAAGCAATAATGGTCTTCTTTGCTCCAACAAGTGCCTCAATAAACTCTACCATTTCTGGCGTTGAAGATTGAAACTTATTCGCATAGAATATCAAAGGCTCAACTTTCTCAGAAAATTTACGGATGTTCATAGAAATTTGTCCTTCAGCCCTTACTGGTGGAATAGAAGCTGAAATACGACTTCCATCAGGCAACTGTCCATCAACATTTGGATTTGAAACGTCTAATGTCTTATTCAAAGGACGTATAATACGATTAACTATCTTAAGAGCAGCATCAAATGAAGGAAATTTGTACTCTGTATCTGTCAAAATCCCATGAATTTCAGCTTGAATATTATCATGTTCCTGTACGATGATTTCATCAACATCCTTATCCTTTAATAAGAATTCTAGAATTCCCAAACCCATTGCTTCAGCAAAAACAATCTGAACATATTCATTCATATACTGATAGTCAAGGTTTTGTATCTTCTTTAACTCAATATAATCTCTCACATCATTGAAAGCTTCACTTTCAATTTCTAATCGAATATCTATATTATCAATTCCTTGAACAAACCTATTTCCATATTTGATTGTTAGAACATTTTCCATGATTTCCTTAATCAGTTCATAATGTAAACAATAGAATTCTGTAGGAGTCAACAGTCCTTCATCTGTTTTTATTGGTGTGTCATTTTGTACCTTAGTTGATGAATGAAATGGCTGTTGTGTAAAACTTAACTGATTCTGCTCTCTTTCCTTTTCCTCTTGTTTTAGAGTTTTTTCTGGAATATGAGAAGGTTGTTGAGGTGTTTGAGAAACGGGTTCCTGTACAAGCTGAGGTTGTCTTGAAATGGTAAAACTCTTGAGTGGGGTGAAACTCTGTGAGTATGTGGATTGTTCAATGACCGGTTTGGTATTCTCTTCATGAATTTCTTCTCGCAAAGAAACATCATCTTTAGCTAATTTCGGCTGTAATGTCTTCATCACTCCCAATGAATTATTTTTTGGCCCCGTATTTTGAGAATTTGGAGTCTTGATACTCTTCATTCCCTGATTTATATTTGTATTAAAACTTTTCATTCACGCCCCTCCTATTTCCCTAAAAATCTTTGAAAGAACCCACCTTTCTTCGTTGCTCCAGCAACATTCCATAATGGAAGTATCATATTTGCTATAAGTGTAATATCTTTAGAAACAGATTTTTTCTTATTATTTACTGCATAAAAGCGTCCAGCATCATGAGAAAGAAGCATGTTCTCATCATGACTTATCCCTCCAGCTAGTGGAATGCCAACCTGAGTCTGCATGGCTTCATCATCAATAGATTGCTTATTTGTCTGAGGGTGATTAATAACAAGACGAAACTTATCTCTATCTATCCCAAGTCCATCTACCGCATCCTTCAACAGTTGTTTGATAATGACTGTTACAGCAATATTTGGATTAGCAACAATATAAATTTCATTGCTCATGCGAAAAGCTGTTTGTGTGAATCCTTCAAAATTGTTTCCTGTGTCAAGCACAACTGCATCAAAGAAATTTGATAGTTCTTCTATAATAATTTCAATAAATTCATTTTCAATCTCAGCGACATCAAAGTTTGAAGAAATTGTAGGCAAAATATACATTCCAGTTTTAGGCTCTTTTACAAGAAGACTAAAGACTTCCTGCCTCGTAAATCTTAAATAATTTCTATTCATTTTGTATATAAAGCTCGCATATCGAGGATGTTCCTGTGTCTGTAATTCTTTTTTATCTTCATAGCTTAACCCTCGAACAACCTTTTCACGAATCTTTAAAACCCAATCAGCCAATGTTGGTGGATTTTTCATATCTGAGACACAAGGCAAAGTTGCTGCAACAGTTCCAAAGGCATAGTTTAAATCAACAAGAACAACATTCACTTCTCCACTTGCTCCACGTGTTGACATATTAATTTCTACCTCATTCCCTCTTGCCGCTAGGCATGAAGCAACCTCCATGGCTATGGCTGATTTTCCTACACCTCCCTTTGCACTTGTGAAGCATACCACCTTAGGCTTTAAAACTCCCATTGTTGTCACACCTTTTCTTTGAGTGATAGAAGATGTTGGAGGTTGTTGATAATTCCCTAAGCTTTCATCAAATGGCTGTGACGGAGCTCTGGCATTTAATAAGGATGATTGAGTGTCTTGATGGTTTTTCTCCATTGAACTCTCATGACCCTCTGCAAAACGACTATGAAAACTCTCTACCTTTTCTTCTGGAGTCTTTTCATAAGTCTTTTGTCTTTGATTCGTTTCTTCAGGAGATAGAGCAGTTAGGCTCTCTTGCAGAAAGGATAGTATATCAAGAGGCATCATCTGTTTTTCATAAACAGCACCTATTCCATACATTGATAAAATACCTTCTGATTCAGGATGATTGATGATTCCAAAAACAATCAAGTCCTCAAAACCCTGTAAATACTCAAGAAGTTCCATTAAACTTCCATCACTTAAATCGTCTCCGATTAAAACAACATGGACATTTTGGGCCTGTGTCATTCTCATCTTAAAGTCGTGAATTCCTCTTGCAACACCTAAAACATTAATAACATCATTGAACTGTGCTGTTCTTTTAAGTTCTTCTGCATATTTAATACTGTTACTTACAAAAATAACATTATAAATATTGTTCATTCTTTCACCTCCTCCTTATTTATTCTGCGGATGTATTTTCATTTGTCTCAGATTGAGAACTGATAAATCCTCCTCCATCTAAAATTTCAATGTTTGTGTTTTTATAATCTAATGGAAGCAATCCGACTGATACATCTCCATTAGCCTGAGCAAATGCAATCAATTGAGCAGCTTCTGGAGTGACATAAACCTCAATACCTGTAATCACATTTTCTTCCATATGAACACTTGCCACTGGGACATTTTCAATAGTTTTTACATATTTATTTCCATCACTTGAAGAAGCGACAACAATATTCAAATGGTCTCCTGTCACTAATCCATTAGGATATGTCTCTAAATCCTTCATCGAATACAAAATGTAGCCTGATTGAATCAATGAAGCCTTTCCAGATACAGAGATGTTGTCTTTTGTGAGAACACCTCCACTTGTTAATCCTAAATCAAAATATTTACCAACAACTTCATCTTTTAATGATGCTTTTAAATAGCTATCTGGTAAAGATGACTTATCAACCTTTTTCACACTTAGCATGCTCTCTGTAATCTGTGTTCCTCCTCGAACAGTCTGATTAACAACAAGAACATCTGTCATATTCCCAATAAAAGCAAAATATAAACTGATTGAAACAATAGCAGCAAATACAATACTAAAAATGGTAAAGATTTTATTTTTACCTTTAAATTTCACAATATCACCTCTTTTTTACGATATATACAAATATTATACAATAAATAATCGGTTTATAGTAAATACAAAAAAGAGCCTTAGGCTCTTTTCAATATAATCTTAAGTTTTCAGTGATTTTAAACTACTCATTCTGAGAATCTGGTCTAATTCCTTATTTTGAGGTGGCTCTGCATCAAGATACTCCACAAGAACATGGATAGGGGCATTCATCTTAAAGTCTCGATTACGTGTTGATTTAATGATAAACCAGCCCTGAGGCATATCAGGGAACCATTCCTTCCATTGTCTATCCTGAATTTTTCCTTCCTTACCAATCTGAACGACTGATAATTCTATATCATCTGGTCGGTCCTGACGCCCAATGACCTTGATAGCACAGTTTGCCAGAATTGATGAAGGCATGTCTGCAATCTTTTGAGTTATAGACCATATAAACAATCCATATCCTGCTGACTGGTCAAGAATTGTTTCAAATGGATTTGGTCCACCTAAGTTATCCCTATCTTCTCCAATGAGAACCTGATTGGCTTCCTCAAGAACAATTATCGTTTCAAACTTATCATCATCTTCATCTGAAACAAATCCACCATTGGCTACAGCATATTGGTAGATAGAAGATGTCAATAACCCAAAGACAAATGAAGAAATCATCATATTCATTCCATAAGATTCAAGAACGATAACATCATCATTACCTAAAAGGTCATCAATCCCCATTCCTTCATCTCCACGATTACAGAAAATTTCTTTAGTGATTGATTCATCACTCTCAAAATCGTACATTCTGTCCAGAATACGTTGAATGGCATCCTGTTTTTCTCCTCTGACACCACCACTTTCCTGAATTTCATGCAAACGCTTAGCAACATCTTCCAATGTCACATGCTTGCTTCTTTCTGTAGCAGGATATTTTCCTGTTATTTTATCTTTTATATTTAAACGAACATCTTCCTCAAATACCCCTGCAGTTCTATAAACATCCATCATAGCCTGTCCAAGAATGTTGAACCCACGGTCTCCTAATCCGAATGAACGAACAAAGATTTCCTTTAATGTACTAACATAACGCTCTGCATAAACACCTTTTGGAATTTTCATGAGGTTCATACGAATTGGATGGAATCTTGGGTCAGCTAATGAATAAAATCTAAAATGACCAGGTGGAACTACCTTTGCCAAGGCTCTCCAATCCTTTTTAGGGTCCATGATAACAAAACGCAACTTCTTCTTAGATTCTCCACGTCTCACATTATTATAAGTTTCACTCACAGCACGCAATGCAGCGACTGTCTTCCCGCTTCGAGATGCCCCTGAAAAATAGGCATGATGTAATTCTTTTTCATAAATACAGTATTTAAAGCCTGAATTATATCCAGTCTGTCTGCTATATTTTTCAGCATTGGCAACATAGCCCATAAAGATTTCTCCATTTTGACGATTTGAAGGAATTGGCAGAACCATTGGGTCGTCTACTGTTGCAAGTATCCCACCTACGTTTACACGAGGAGGGTGTGTCATAGCAGCCAATTCATTTGATAATAATAGTGTTGAGTATTTGTATGACTCGAACTGACCTGGTATTCCTTCTTTTTTTGTAGATGGAGAAAACACTGACATATGCTTTAATAGATACTCTCTTTCCAGTGGTGAAGGCTCATAAACCTGTAATGGAGAAATCATAGCATTTGATGAATGCCATGAAGACATGGCCAATGTTGTTGCAGCTGAGGATGCTTCCTGATTCTCTGTCACAATATAACAATCTGTAAACCACATTCCTGAATTATTCTTAGCAGAAATAAATCGCTGTAATGAATACTGAAGCAAATCAACCAAATGAGTTGCTTCCCTATCTTCCCATTGAAATGTTTTTCCAAATGATAAGCTTGGGCCAAGTCCCATACTTCCACTTAACCCCCTAGATATACTTCCGCTTGTCCCTGAACTTGTGCCCTGACTTGTTGAAACACCTTGACTTGTACCCTGACTAAAGCTTTCAGAAGTTCCTAGGCTATGTCCCTGTGTTGCTCCATAGCTTGCAGATTGAGACCAGCCCTGTGATGTACCAAGAGATGAGCCAAGAGAGGCATTGCTAGATTGTCCGTAGGAAGCACTCGTTCCTGAACTTGTTCCAGATGAAAGAGATGTTCCCTGAGATAATGATGAATTTGTTGATGAAGATATTCCCTGAGAAATTGAAGAGGATGTCCCATGAGATGTTCCTGTTCCAGTTGAATTGCTTTCTGATGTCCCAGTAGATGATGTTACTCCAGTAGAAGTCCCATAAGTACTTCCAATTCCTGTGGAATGTGAAATCCCTTCACTGACTCCCTGACTTGTAGATATTGAATTGGATGTACCATTGGACCAGCTTGTCCCTCCTCCTGTCGAAGATGAACTTCCACTTGATTGACCTACATTAGCACCTACAGATGATGTTTGACCATCTGACCATCCATCTGTTTTCGTCCATGACCCTCCTATGCTTGTTGACGAGTTAAAATCCACAACACCTAAGTTTAAGCCACCACCTCCTGAACCACTAACATTCAATCCTTTTGATGTAGAGTGATTGGTTGTATGGCTTTGAGAAGACCCCATGTTAACACCTGCACTCCATCCGTTATTTTTTCCATTTGACCAATTATTACTTCCACCAGTTGTAGAAGACGTTCCTGTTGAAGTTCCATATCCCATGCTTGTTCCATGGCTTTCTCCCCAGCTTTCTGAATTTGATGTACTTTGAGACACTGATGAAGAATTGGATAATGAATTCGATGTTCCAGTTGTATGAGATGTACTAGTTGATGTACTGTCATTTACGCCTTGAGAGGTACTTGAAGAAGTTCCTTGTGTTGTTCCCTCTGATAATGAAGATGTATGGCCAATAGAATTTGAGTTGCTTAAAGATGTTCCTCTTCCTAGGCTTTCGCCAAATGACTGATTAGATGATAATCCCTGATTATTTCCAAAGCTTTGTCCTGATGTAAATGATTGAGAGGTTCCCTCACTAAAGGATTCAGACGTTCCAACTGTGTGTGTCTGAGATGTACTGTAATTTTGTCCAAAGGTTTGGCTCTGCCCATTATTCCAACCCTCACTTGCTCCTAGATTTGACCCATAAACCATAGGGACACTGACCCCAAAAGTCATAGACTTTGTTCCGTTTTTTAGAGAAGCCCAATAGGTCTGTTCTTTTAATGCAGCTTCCGTCCATCTGTGAAGAACTTCAGGAGCAACCGTTGTTGCACAAACAACAAATAGATACTCATATTCATCCATTCCTAATAAAAACTCTTCAGACTGCTCTTCAGCATCCTTTTGGTCCGCAGATGTAAATATAGTTGTATTCGCACGTCCTTGAACAATCTTAGGTTCAGGTATCCCTCGCACAACCAACATATTCTTCATCTCATTCATCTTATGGAATATCCATCGTGCATCTTCTGCATCTAAATCAGTATATTCAAGAGTCTTGAAGGTTCCTGTAATCCCCTTCTCTAAACCTGCTAACTGACGGTCTGCTTCCTTTTTAGCTTCATCAATAGAGGAATTTGATACTCCTTGAACTCCATAAGCAAAAATCAATCCTTTTTTATATGGCTTTGTCACATTTGCAACAATCTGCAGATAATTAATCTGATTCATATTCCAACCTGTAATAACACCTGCATGCATATTCAAAAAGTTGCTTAATGTTAATTCTTTTTTTGGAATACGCTCTATTTTTATCATTTTAACAGCTTTAAATATACGCTCATATTTACCTGGCGATACTTCCTGCTCAAAATCAAAAAGAAGATATTGCATTTTATTGTTTTTGATAACGCTGTCAGATGCAATAATTCTGATATCATCCATATCATATGTATCATTATCTCCATACTTACTATTTACAAACTTCAGCATGGAGTTTTGAAATTTTGACACCAAATCACCTCCGCATACCATCCGTTTGGTATGCTGTCAAAAAAAGAGGATAAGGTCCTCTTGGCCCAATGTTGGTCGATTTGATTAACAATAAATTTGTTAGTGGTCCTTTCCTTGACTTTCCTATTTAACAATATTACGCTGTAACTGTTCCATTCTTTCGCGTTTTGTAACACGTCCATAGCCTCTTTTATGATAAGTGAAAATTCTCTTTATTTCATAAAAAATATGAGTTATTGGCGTAATGATAATTATCATCTGTAGGATGACAGGGATATACCCTGCAACTGTATTCCCCATAACTGTTCCTGATGCAAGTCCAAAAGAAACCCCTAATAGACTTCCATCAATATTTGCCCAGTTTGAAATAATATAATATCCTCCAATAGCAACAACATCATATAAGAATAAGTTTCGACTAATATCTGCTAATGCCCCTTCTCTATCTCCACCTGGAACAAAAAAGTATGCAAAGAGCGTTGCAATTATCGCTGCTATAATAAGACGTATCATCCATTCCCCTACATAGGAATATAAATCACATGCATAAACTGTCGCTACAAACAGCCCTAGAAATTCAATAATTGTTTTTATTGTTTCCCATAGCTCCAGTCTGATAAACCCTGCTTCTGTTCCATAGCGGGGCGCTCTATAATCTTTTTGAATCATTCTTCTCCCTCCAAAATAATATACTAGACAACTTTGCGGTTATCATGAATAAAATGAACCTTCATTTCTCTCACCTTTAAGACAACCGTAATTCCTAAAAGTATAAATAGGAGAAGCTGCCAGCGATACATATTGCACCAATACCAGATTGTTATAAATGCATTCTGAAAAATGATAGTTATATTGCTAAATAAATACTCCATGAGCCTCACCTCCAAATAACAAAAAAAGAGTGAAATTAAGATAGTTTTTAACTTTCACTCTTGATAATTTACACTTTTATTATACATGAAATTTGCAAATGAAAGAAAAAACTACCCAATCTTCACTCTGCATTCAGCATTTGAAAAAATCTCTCTTTTCTTTAAGTGGTTCATTGTACCAATAAAAATAGTAAGCTGAGTCTTTAATCCCTTCTTAATCAAATCTGCACGATACCTTCCAACCTGATTCTTCAGCTTATCAAATGTTGGTTTATCAGGTGCAATGATATAGATAGTATCAGTGACTTTTGCAGCCTTTTGAAGCTTCTCAAAAAAGTCTCCATCCTTATGATGTGCAAGTTCGACTTCCCAATATGTCTTTTTATTTGCATCAAAGTTTGCAATGATATCAGGCACATATCGATTTCCTCCTGATACCTGAATCTGATTTGATGATGAATCTATAGAAATATTTGTATATCCTAATTCTTGCAGTATTGTAGCAGTATCTTTTATGGAATAGGCATGCTTCAAGCTGGAATGCTGTGTTTTCAATTTGTTCTTTTCTGATTTGACAGGATTTTTATAAGTCAGATGACGATATATCTCTTCTCCCAAGCCTGTTAATCCATAGAGATTAAGGTTACGTCTTAAAAATGTTGATACCAGTTCAGATTCAACAATAATATTCTCAACGAGTCCTGCCATTTGATTCTTTAGAGTTGTTTCCTGAACATCCATGCGCTTCATCACTTCATCATAGATTTGTCTTGTTTCACTGTATCCAGATTCTCCCATCACTTTTATCATTTCCTCTTGATAAATGTTTAATTTTTGAAGTTCATTTGGAATATCCCACACTTTTCCATCAATCGTGAGAATATTCTCTAGATTTTCCAGTGTATGACTTGAAGTTCGCAGATTAGGAACCGAACCTTTAAGGACACTATCTGTGTTCACGTTTTTATGATTATCTATGGCTTTTAAGGGGTTTCCTGAAGCCTCAGCATTCAACTCCTTTTCTAATTCCAAAACTCTTTTAGCAAGTTGTTTTTTCTCCTTTATCTCTTGAAAATAAAGTGTCTGTACTTCTTCTAGGCTTCTCATAAATGCAACTTTTTGCTCTAATACATTATCAATGATAAAATCTCTAAGTTCATTATCCTTCATAGATAAAATCTGGTTTTTGCCACCCAGTTGCTTCTGTGCATATTTAAAATTGCATATTTTCTTAGCAATGATTTCAAAGTTTTTACGAAGTTTCTGTGTTCTTTCCTTTTCTTTTTTATATTCATTCTCTATCTTCTTGGCTTGATTTAGAATCTGCATCTCAAAAATATCTTCACTACTCATTATTCTCACCTCCATATACATTCCTGTAAATAACTGAATTGATTTGGCTTCTTAAATACTCTAATGCATTAAGTGAAGTACTAAAATCATTATATGCACTTTCAGCCCATGCCATATAATCAGAATTTGTATAGTTTGATAGCATGGTTGTCAGCATTTTTTGTGTACTTAACGAAAATGAAATCAGATTATCATTATATGTTACCATTATTTCTGGCACTTCTGTATATCGTGAGACCTTATTCGTTTTAGCAATCAATGTTTCTTTCATTGAAGCAACCTTATTAGTAAGTGACAGAGAATTATTAGGCAGTTGTGGCATTATCTGTGCTAAATCGTCCTTAAGCTCTAGACAATATTCATATAACTCATCTGAATGATTCACATATTCTCTTTCATAATGAAGGTCATAACTTACAATATATCCCTTATTTACCTCATCAAAATCTGTATTCATGTATCCTATTCCACAAGCTGCCAAAAGAAAAATACATAAGAATATTCCAAAGATTTTAGGCTTGCTGTAGTGAAATTCCTCTTTTTCATAGACATGATGTTCATTTTCATCAAGATAATTAATATCTTCACTTGAATCCCACAACTCCTCTTTTATATCTTTAGAATTTCTCTTTTTTATAAATCCAAATACATTTTTATCCTTCTGGGCTGGGGTATTGAATGTTTCAGAATTCTCAGTTTCATTAATCTCCCAAGGATTCCACTCTTCCTCTTTTCTTTTCTTAAACATTCTCCACCTCCCTATTTATCATCACTTTTATCTTTATCTAAAAAGAGAACATTGCTTGTAATGATTTCTCTTACAATGTTAGGTATTTTCTTAACAGCTTCAACTCCACAAGCGTCACATCTAAACGGTTCAGATTGTCTGATATCTCTTTGCTGAATACTTCCTTCTATGAAAACTCTGGAATTTTTCTTTAAGTATGTCTTTGACAACTCTGCATCTTTTCCAAACGTAACAATATATGGATACTCCGCCTTTGTATCAAAGACCTTTTGATTAACAGCTAACTTATATTTACAGTAGCTTTTTCCATCTTTATCCCTATAATTCAAATCACTGCAAACATTACCTTCTAAAAAAACCTTATTGATACCTTCTGGCATATCCCCTTCAAACTTCAAGATACTAAAATCATTAAATATAACTTCTGTTCTTTCAGATTTGACTTTCTTATATTCTGTATTATAGCATTCACTACATTCTAATTCTTTTGTTCTTAGGTAAGTCTTTGTCATTATATGAGCATTTGTTGTCAGGAAATAGTCACCTTCATTGATTTCCCTAACTGCCTTGGCAATTGCTTCATTATTATTTGTTATAACCGTTAAACGCTCTACTTTATTTAAGTCTTTTCTTAAAATTAACAAATCAATATTAAGAATATCATTATCAAAATAAACTGGAGTCTCTACAACTCCTCCTATAAATGCAATATTACTCATCACATACCTCCTCTCGATATTATTTTAAAAATAGAAAAAGAGACATTATCTGTCTCTTCAAAAACAATTTATTTGCTTTGTATTATGTATTCAATAATATCGTCATATTTAAAATATAAGGTTTTTCCAATCTGAAATCCTAGAATCTTATAATTTGACTCTCGACTTGAAAGATAGCGAAGACCCTTCTGATACTGTCGATGAAATGGCTCAAGATTATATTTCCAACATATATTTTGAACTGTTGTTATATCTGGAATCTCATCTAATATTATTGATTGCGTACATGTACTTTGCAAATAATCTAATAAATCTCTTTTCTGTATATTTTCTGTATATTTTTTGAGTGGTGATTTGTCTTCTATATTAAAAACATTATGAATAATATTCACATCAATCAGAGAATCATCACTCTTGTTGTTAAATTCCAATAAAAGTTTCATATTTTCATTAACTTTATTGAATTTCTCTGTTCTTTTCTTTTGGTAATCAAAGCTTTTTAATATTTTTAACGATAGTGGTTCAGATACTATCTCTATCGTCTTATCTTTAATATGCTTTTTTATTGTTAAAGAGCTATTGTTTTTGAATTTTTGATATAGCATATGAAGAACGTCACTGCTTAAAGAATTAAAGACCTTCTGATTCATATACATTAATTGCTCATAGCTAAATATATTCCACTTCTCTTTTGGGAATAGGCCTAGCAAAGATGAAGATAATGAAGTTCCATACATCATAAAAACATCTGGAGGAACCTGAGCAAGTTCTTCCTTATTCATTGCTAAAATTTCATAGTGTGTTTTGATATATGCTTTCATATATATCTTCCTTTCTTTTACCCCACTACAATCCCTTGTAGCTTAGACAAATTATTTTGATAATTTGTATAGGCCTGTGTTAAATCTCTAAAATCATTTTTATCTAATGCCTTTTGCATATCTGTCAATATTTCTATATTCTCTTTCATTAATGCGATTGCATTTTCCTGTGCACTTTTCATTTTTTCTACAACTCTATACTCTTTTGTTTTGATTTGAATAGAGTTTATACTTTCTTTTGCGACTTCTATTGCATCACTTAAATGACTTTTCATATCAGTTGTTGGTTTAACTGTATCCTGCAAATAGACAACTATCTGTGGCTCTATAGAAGCTCTTGTTGCCAAAGCATCATTTATCTGCTGCAATAAAACCATTCTTGAATCTGGCTCAGAAAGTACAATTGCTTTATTTTGCACCTGTTTTGCTTTTGTATAGCTATAGTCTGTACATCCTACAAGCAGACTTATGGCTAAGAAACTAACAATAAGTTTTATATACTTCAAAAAAATTATCCCCTCCCGCAAATGCGACAAGCAATCTTTCTTTGATAAATTAGCAATTATTTAGATTTTTAATCCTTTATTAGAAAGTCGCTCTTTTATATATTCTATCACATCTTCATAAAAATATGAAAATGTGCGTGCACTCAGTTCTAGTCTTGGAACTTTTGTTTCATATGGTCCTTGATATTCAAAAATATAAATAATTTCTTTTAGAACCTGTTTATTATCATACCCTATTTCCTTGAAAACTCTTTGGCGAACCTCTCTTAATGGCATGAATACTTCCAGATTCTCAAATACTCTATATGAATACTTTTCATTGAGCCATGCAACAACCTTTTGATAATCGTAAACATCTGTACATCCTTCAATCAGATTGTTGTTAAGCCCCTTATAGTTTTTTAAGATTTTCTGTATATTGCCTTTATAAGTATAGATTATATCTGGATTGAGAAATTGACAGATATCATGAGCTGAAATTCTATTAACATCCTCATAGAATTTTGTTGGTTTGAGATTTGAAAAGTTTTTTGATAATAAAATGCGTGAATGATACTGCTTTGTTAACCATTCATGAAAATCCACACCCTTAACCATAATAGGGATTTTTCTAGCTTCTAAATAGTCTTTTGTAAGGTGACTATAATCTCTATCTAACCAACGCTTAAAGATAGTGATAGGTATATATTGGAGATTTATGGGGTTCGCATTCAGGATATAAATTTGCTCCTCAGTCATATTATTAAAAACGAAATCTGGTAAAAGATAGAACCTTTTAGACAGGAGTGTAAATATGATTGGATGAATGCTCTTTATATCTTCAGGAGATAAATCAAAGAAATTCCAAAAATATGCCATTTTGTAATTATACTGAACAAAAACCTCAAATGGCACTGTGTCTAGAACCTGTTTATAAAAATTTATTTCAAATTCTGATGCTTTTTCATCATAATGAAGAGCAATTGTATTTAATTCCTTTTTATCTACGCTCATAAAGAATTCCTTTCTGTATATTCATGTTAGCAAATAAGCAAATATTTACTATACATATATCATATAATAAGGTTTTAGTCAATTATTATCATTGTTTTTGAATGGGAAACTTTATAAACAGATTCCTTAACTAAAATAGTTACTCTACCATGAACCTTTTCTTTTTAAAGGTGAAAGAGATTCAAAACATAGACAATTATGATAGATTTGTAAGTCAATCTATAGATATCACAACAGATGGGATGACTTCATCTCCCTATCAAATAAAAACAGGAATTTTTGCAGGTGGCTGCCATAGCCAGATTGTTAATGGATTAAACATAGGAATAAATTGGACTATTGATGAATTAATATTGAAAGCCAGAACTTTAATGGAGGTTTCCAGGAAGTTAGAGGAAGCTTTCTCACTCTATAGTGCAGTTGGTAACAATATACATATTGTATCATTAGATTCTCATGGGAAGATGAGGAGATATATAAATGAGAAGAAAATAGAAAATAATATAAATAGAGAGCAGGAAAATCTATAATAGATTATCTCTGCTCTTGTTTTTTTAATATAATTAGAAATGCTTATCAAATTTGTATTCTTTATATCCTAATGATGCTTTTCTTGTTGCTTTTTTTGCTTTAGCTATTTTTGTAGTCTTTGGGGGCATCTTTGTTATCATATTCATCAACTCTTTATTTGGTTTATATAGCATTTTTTCATATTCTATTTGTGGTGCAAAACTACGACCTATATAAAAATGGTACTGCAGTCTTGTTATAAGTATCTTATTAACATTGATATGTAATTTTTTAGCCAATAGCGGAACATTTTCTCTGCATATATGGCAAACAATGTAAGCTTCTTTATGCAATAATCCACAAATGGGGCATTTTTCTAGTTGTTCGTTATCTTTTTTGATTTGTAATACTTCATTTGTATCGTATTTGGTTAATGGTCTCATAATATCTCCTCTATTTTTTTATCTATTTTTGTTTTATAATCCTGTTTATCAAATATTTCAGCATTAATTTCTATATATTTATATCCCTTTGATAAAGCAAAATCTTTTTTAAACCTATCAATTTCCTGTCTTTTTATAAATTCCTCACGAGTTTTATGAAAGTATGGTATATACACATAATGTTGTCTCCCATGTATCTCTACAATGCAATTCTCATTAATCAGTTCAAAATCATAAGGTAAAATGCGTCCTGTTTCTGGATTAATACACTTTAATGTTTTGAACTCTCTATGATATTGCATATTTTTTTCTATCAAATATTCTTCAAATAAAGATTCACCTTTAGAATCTAACTCAGGACAGTTATGCCCTAATCCTTTTTGAATATCGTCATAAGTCTGAATAATAATTCTTTTACATTTTAAACACTTATAGGTGATTTTTGGGTTTAAAATATCTCCTTCAGCATTAAGGAACAATTTATCTGTACATTTAGACATTAATTTGTTCACATAAAAAGGAACTTTATCGCTCTTTGTTAATTTAACCTTTGCTGTATTTCTTACACCATAGCTTTTATGTCCTTTTCGTGTTGAACAGTTTCTACACACAGCAAAAATATTATCTTTATCAATTGTTTTATCTGCAAATATTTGCTTACAGCGTATACAAATGTGTTGATTGCTAGAAAGGGTTCTTATTGGTGGGCCTTTACGTATCTTTTCTTCAATTAAAAATCTTGTTTTAAAATAATTAGACTTATTATTTATAAGTGTTTGTAATGTAACCTTATCCATTGAAGAATACTCATCATATAATTGTTTCACTACATCAAGTGATATACAATTATCTTCTACTGAGTATAACTGACAAAGAAAAAAGAGTAAATCTTGGCATTCCTGACAAATAATGTATTCTGATGAGTGTTTTCTCTTACAGATAGGACAACAACATTCACTTTTAGTGCTTCTTATATTAAGTAATTCTCTAGTGTTATATGTTTTATATCTCTTCATCCTTATAACCTCTTAAAATCTCTTAACCTCTCTAAATTCTATATAAAATCTATGAATAAAATTATTTTATCTTTTATTTTAGAATTTACTGTTAAGAATTCAAATAAATATTTAAATCACTCAATCTCATAAAATGGGATACAATCAACTCCAGAGAGAGCTGGAAACAGGAGCGAATTCTTACCAGAAGTTACAATCACCCCACCCAGAATAATTAAAAAATTATTCTTAGAAATATGGAAGGAAAGAAAAAAAGTTGGAAAATCCCAACTCCATCAGTCGCAGTATAACTATCGCTATTTTCTATTTGACTATCACAAGATTTATCTCGTGTGCTCAATGTACCCTTGCAGCCTAAAAGGCTAAGTCATCCCGATTAAAAAATCACATCGTCCTATGAAATTAAATAAATTTAATTTCTCCGCTATTTTGGAAATTGCAGTATCCTGGGCAGAAGCCACCCATTCATTATCTAGATGCAACAACACTTTTAAATCCTTATCTACCACGGTCATTGGCCATTTATGGTTTTACGAACTCAAATTTAAACGTGCACAAACATAACTAGAATATTAGCATCTACTTTGGTGATAACCAGCTTATGATATATTAGGAGGCTAGTTGTGCTGTGATTTCAAATTGACGCCACACACTAAAAATCACCAAGGCTGATGAAACCTTATTATCATTTTCTATATCGCAAATCATATAAACCTCCTCTCCTGCGATAATAGTAAGAAAACATCTTTGGCATGATAAACCTTTGTGTAATTGTATAAAAGAAAAAGGACTCCATAAGAAGCCCAAGAAAAGACAATAAAGAATTAGATAGATAAGCGAAATATTGTATTGTCTTCTCCTTTCTCATGTAGGTGTATTATACCATATTTTTGATATTTTCTCAATTTATTTTTTGCTTTTTAAAAGGCTTTGGGCATTTAACTTTTCTATTCATCTTCTACATCTTGCATTTCTTCAATTGGTGGAATTGAGATACCTTCCATCTGGTAAAATTCAAGTAAGTTGTTTGCAACATCAATAACCATTCTAATTGATAACTCTGTACAATTTCTTTCTATTTCGTCTTTTACAAGAATATCATTATCATCTTTATTGATGATAATTTGACAAATAATTTTAATTTCAAGGCAGAGCCTCTCATCTTCTTTGCCTAGTTTTAATTTTAATTCTGATATCATCTTGTTTTTTTCAATTCCATCAAAATCATTAGGCAAAGAACTCATACCTGACACATTAAAAGATAGTCTATCTTCATTTTTGTTAGCTTCTTTTGAATTCAATTTGAAATTTGACTCAGTGATTCTATACTTCGATAATTTATATTTCATTGTATGACTCCTCAGTTTATATATGTCTTAATAAATTCTTTAGTGTTGTTTAATGTTTTGCAATTTTCATCTATACTCTTAAATTCATCTAAAGTATCATTTTTTTTTAAATTCGTGAACAACACTAAATGATTTTAATATTTCGATTTTTTGCAAATAAAATGATAAATTTAAAAACAGATTGTACGATTTATTACGCTTCTCAAATATTTTAAGTTCATCATCAAATTCTCCAATTTCGGCATCCATATATTGTCCAGCAGTTGGTAGAAGTTTTTTATTAATTGAGTTTTCAGTTACAATATTTATACTTATACTATGATTAGGACCAAAATACTCTATAACTTTTTTCTCATCTGTATATCCTAAAAATGCATCCCTAATTGTCATTTCATCCTTTAAAAGTTGAATTAAAATGTCATAATTTGTCTCTGTACAAATCCATACAACTTTAGTAGCTGTAACTTCTGAACAAATAACCAAATATACTCTATCTCCTTCTAAACAGGTAAACAAGACGGGGTATCTTTCTTCAAATAGTATTGTATCTATTTTTATATTTTTAAATAAACCTGATTCATTAAATATTTTTTCAATATTCATTTTAATTCACCTCCTCAAACTCTCTAAAATATATCCAAGGCTCTGCATTATCATATAGCCACCAGTCAACGTGTGAGCCCTTATATCTTTGTCCTAACGCTTTCTTCCATTTTTGTGTTTCTAGTTATAACGTATCTTAATAAAAAAAGGAACACACATTGTGTTCCCTGATTGGAACCTCCTCATTGGGAGGTCGTAGTCCACATTATTTTAGTAGCCCGTGGGTCAGGCTTAGGAGCCAATCACCTTCCTGTGGTTCATTTATTAAACTCAGGTTCTTATGTCGCTGTTTTAATAAATAGTAGAATCACTCAGACTTAGTTATCTACTACACCCTCTTGTTGCTGTCCTTATCTTATTGTTGGCATTTCTGGCCTATTCATATACTGTGTTTTGCAAGAAGAATAATCCTTATCCTACACTATTATTATATCATATGTTTTTAATAAATTAAAAAATTATGTTAATACTATTCCTTTGAGGCTGGATTCAACATTATTTTTCAAACTTAGAATAAACACCTTTTTGTAGACTTTAATATATGATATGATTAAACTATAAATTTTATAAAAACACAAGGAGAACTAAGGAGAACTTATGCTAGAATATACAATTCAAGACCATGAAGTCATAAGAAATCAGTTTGAAGTCAATCAGAATAATGAGCATGTTAATGAGAATTTAGAATTAGATATTTCAGGAGAAATAGCTGTTCCTACATATGATAATAATTCAAATGATATCCAAGTAAATATAATATTAACTTTAGGCAATGACGAAACTAGATTCAAGTTTCTGATTGAAACAGTAACAATCATTTCTCTATTGAATCAAGTGAGTGATATTGAACAGAATTGCTCAGATATAGCCATACAAAAAACCATTGAAACGTCTAATCAAATTCTTAAAATATACAACTTTAATGATATAACAATTCCTTTGCCAGAAACTGCGTCCGAAATTTTTGAATCTTAAAATAAATTTAATAAAGAAAAGAGACGAAAACAAAAAATAAATATTTGCTCTAGTCTCTTTTTATTTTCATCTTTGTTAATTATTAACACATAAATTAAATAATTATAAAAATAGTTATTACTTTAGAATATTCTATGTATATTTTGTTATAAATAATCAAATATTATAATAAATTCATTAATGTTCGCATGAGCATCTTCTGATAACTTTTTAAAGGTTGTTCGTTTTTATATTTTTCTTGGCAATTTTGAATCTCATCTAGTGTTTCTACGCTAATATTAAATAGTTCACAGAATTTAACAATTTTATCTTGCGCTGGATATCTATATCCTCGCTCAATATCTCTTATATATTGAGGACTTAATTGCATTTCTTCTGCAACCTCTACAACTGTTAAATCATTACATAATCTTAATAACCTAAAAGCATTCATATTATAGGCTTCTTTCTTTTTTGTTTTCATTGTTTTTTTATAGTAGTCTCCTTTATTTTAAAGAATTTAAAAATGGTTTATAACTTTATATTTTGGAAAAATAAAATTTATTATATTATTTTGCCTTCCACGCTCAAGATTATATCATTTTTTAGCGTTGTTTACAAGCATTTTTATATAAAATTTAAATGGTTAGACAAAATAAAAAATTCCTATAGATATAGGAATAATTCGATTTGTCAGATTAAATTAAGAATTAAAGTAGTGCCTAACACAAGGCACTACTTGGCCACTTCTCATTACAAATCACCCAAATCATCAACTCAGCCTAATTACTCTTATTCTTACTCCAAATGAACCAAATAATAATTAATAACAAAATTACGAAAAGTATGTAATATAAATAGTTCGCAAAAAACGTACCTAATGCTGTTTTTAAGCATGTTAATCCTGCATACAAAATAACATTTTTAGCTTCTATACACTTGACTATCAATTCTACTGCTACGCCCTTAACAACATCTTTGAAATCAGCAAAATCCACCCCTTTTTTGCTTTTCTTTTTATTTCTAATTGCTTTTGTCTTTTCATATTTATGGTAAAGAATAACGCCTCTGTCAGCACTATTCAACATTGCTTTTCTTAATTTCTGTGTTTTTTCTCTGTTTTGATGTTTGGTTGGAGATTTGTTATTACGATGTGGCGGCTCTTGTTCGCTCATCCCACTATATCTCCTTTTTCCTTAATTTAAACCCTTTTGAATGAACCCTTCACTACTTCTTTCTTTAAAAATGTGTTAGCCTAGCGTTCTAATTAAATAAGCATTTTCCATAATGAGCTTTTAAACGACGCTGACTTGACAAAGTACATAGTACCATACATTATTAAACATGTCAATATCTGGAAATATAAATATTCATATAATTTACTTAATAAATGTAAAAATAGAGGATTTTCATCTTCTACTTATACCATAATCAGACTATATACTTTTTCCGCCTTTCTCTTACATCAGTTCTTACATTTTTATCATACTCTTGAATGTTTTAAATTATCTCTACCAATTCATTTTTTATTGCCATGATTTTATTTAATTCCTATTAACATCATTTTCAAGTTTTAAATATTTTATTCTAGCATCAATAACAGCTATTGATACATCAAAAACTTCAGACAACGCTTTTTTTGTTTCTTGTAAGGATTTTTCTTTCATTGCTGTTTTAAATAAAGCAGTAAAAGTATTTCTTGGGAGTAAAATTTCTCCAGCTAAAGTATTAGCTTCAACCTCTTTATCATCATCTATATATTCATCTTCATCATCTAATCTATAGAAATCCAAAAAACCTTTATTCGCATCAATCTCATTAGCATGTAAAATGCTATGTGATAATTCATGAGCAAGTGTAAAAGATATTTTATGTTTAGTAGCTCTCTTGCCTTGATATGTAGAATTATAAAAAATTTCAATATTATCTTTTTCTACATGTACCATTCCCTGAACTCCAACCTTTATATTATTTTGTTTAAGTTCTGCTTCAGATTGTGTAAATTCTTTTTCATTAAATGGAATACCAAGTCTATCTAGAATTACTTCAATCTTTACTGGGATATCATTCCATTCAACTTTTTTCATTAAATTCGCACTCGTCTTCTCATAATCACCCAAAACATATAGACTTCTTAATTCATCTAACTTCTTACACATATAATTCACCTCACATACACCTCCGCTATGATTAAACTTAATATAATATTTATCATGAATTTCATATCAAGAGTTGACTGTAAAAAAACATCTAATCGTAATAGGATTAGATGTTTTTACTATAACAGCTACTAATGATTTTGTCTCTTATTTTCTCTTATCAACTTATCATAAGACTGGATATCACCAATTATTTTTGCCATTTGTTCATCTTCTTGGGGATTAAAGATGAAATCAGTGATTTTTGAAGGTATAACCATAATTGAACCGATTAATGTTCCTATTGCCCCTAAAACAGCAGGCAAAGCAGTAAGAGTAAGTTCAGTTGTACATAGAAATACAAAAGTACCAATTACAATTAATAACAATATAATACTAAAAATCCAAAAGAGTCTTATTCTATATTTTTTTTGGATTTGTTTTGTAGAATCTAGGTGTTTAGTATATATGTCCAATATCTCATTATATCTTTGATTTCTAAAAATCAGTTTATTAACATCGTCCATCTCAAAACTAGTATCATCTGATATGGGGTGGTCATCATATGTATCTAAATCCGCTATATCAACATCATCATGGAATTCAGCGATTTGTTTATTTTCATCCATTTCAACTTTGTCCTTCAGTTTTCATATATGGTATATTTAATTCATCAAATCGAATAACAATTGCTCTAGTTGATACTCCAAAATCGTTTGCCATTGTCTCTACTAAATCAAAATTACTCATACCAGCTTTTTGATATTGATTATACTTTTCTAAGAAAAGATTTCTAGGAAGTAATAGACAAGCAGCAAAATAACATGCTCGACTTTCTTTTATAGAAAAAACGTCATCTGTTCTATATGTAGCATTTAAATATTTTTTTCCAGTTTTATCATTGTAATCAAACAGATAATGACCTATTTCATGGGCAACTGTAAACCTTCTATGACCAACGTTTTCATCTCTATTAATTTTCATTATTTTTGCAAACTTGTATTTTTTTATATTTTCATTAGAAATTGAAATAAACCCAGAAACTAATTTATCTTTAAATGAACTTGTAAAAACCTGAAATCCCATATCTGTTGCTATTTTTATAATTTCTACTTTACCATCCTGATTATAGTATTCTAAGATTTCATTTGCAATTTCTTCTATTTTTTTCTTATCTTCTTCTATTTCAATATTGTAATTTGTAATTTCATCAAACTTCTTTTTTATTTTATCTACTATAGGACACATCCATATCACTCCTCTCACCTCCGCCACTTCACTCTATCATATGGCGAATACAAAATTTAACTAATATAGTCGACAACATGGTCGAAAGATTTAAAAACGACACCCAATTATGGTATCGCCTCATCATTCTATTTTTATTCTTTCTTTATTTGTTCAGATTGAACTCAATCTAGATGAGGATTTACCCCAAAAATGGTCATTTTTCACTATTTTCTTATCAATTCAACTCAATTTTAGCACAATTTGCCCAAAAATTCAATTTTTTTAGTCGTTTTTCTCCCTTTTAGGGTCGTTTTCATCCTTTTTTGTATTAAAAGTATACTTTTACTCCTTTTTTGCCCCTTTTTGTCTAAATTTGGTCTGTTAACAAAAAAAGAGAAAGAAGGTTGTCTTTCTCTATTTCTTCCTATACTTATCAATATCATAGAGGTGAACCATTTTCGGAACTCTTACTGTTCCCACTCTGCCATCCTCATCTTTGGCATCGATTTCTATATGTATCATTGGCGAGTTCTCTTTATCTCCTATTGATGAATGTCCTCCATTGCCTGAATTGTTGCTGTTTCCATTATTTCCATTTTTATCGTGAATTCCAATATATTGCTGAAGAATAAAAAAGTTATCTGGATGAATATCACAATTTAAAATGAACTCTCTATACTCATTAACACTTATATAGTTTTGATTTCTTTCATCCCATATTCTAAATTTAATTGGTCTCATTTTTTACCTCCTATAAATTGTTCAATAGTATTTTTAAAATGTCCTATATCTATTTTGTATAGCAAGATTATGACTTATTTCTAAAAATGAAAAAGCCTAATTGCAATAGCAGTTAGACTTCATTTCGTTTCATATATACTTTATTTTACCATACAATTGATTTATTATATTCTTTTTAGATTCTATTTCTTGTTCTTATTTAATAACCTTTCCAGTTTTCCATCTATTCTTTTTTTTCTTTCTGCAGTTTCGTCTTCAAGTTTCGTGTAACGCCCTTGATAAATAAGAATGACATCATTTTCCTGAATATCTGGCATAAATGACTGCTTATAATATTCAAATTCTCCATGCTCATCCTCACATTTTAAATAGCCATCTTCAATAGCTTCAACAATATATTTTTGTGGATGTTCACGAACCTTAAAATCCTCTAAATTTCTCTGACAATTCTGGAATTCCCTTAATGGCCATGCTATATCAGGATTCTCTTCATACATCTTTTCTTTGCTCATAATATCCTCCTTCTACTTCTTATATAAATTCCCTGAATATTCTTTTTCAGTTTGAATAGTATAATGATTTCCATCATCAGTTAAAATAACTGTACCCTGCTTATCTGTTCGATATAACTGGATATTCAATGATTTAAGTAAATCCAAAGTCTCTATATGTGGGTGTCCATAACGTGGAGCATCCTCCTTATTGCTTGAAATAATCACTGTCTGTGGAGAGATTTTCTTTAGAAATTGGGAAGAGTTACTTGTTGATGACCCATGATGTCCTGCCTGATAGACTGTTGACTTCAGTTGGTTTCCCCACTTCTTAATTAACTCCTTTTCAACTCCAGACTCAGCATCCCCAGTAAAAAGATATGAATTATTTCCATGAGTAAGTTTTAAAATGATTGAAGAATCATTTAAATCCTTATACTTTTTCAAAGGACCATAAAACTTGATATTAATATCTCCCAATGTTAATTCTTCACCTACATCAGGAATCCTTACACTAATATTCCTATCATCTAAGACATCCAATAAGCTTTCATATATCTTCGAAGAGGAAGTTGTATTGCTTATATAAAAAGTATCACATTCAAAAGCTTTTAATATCTCTGGAAATCCTCCAACATGGTCTTCATGGGCATGTGTCCCAACAGCGATATCTATTTTATTTACATTTTTCTTTTGTAGAAAATCAATCATAAGCTGACTATCTGCCTTATTCCCAGCATCAATGAGAATATTAAAGTCATTGCCTTGAATAAGTGTTGCATCCGCCTGCCCCACATCAATATAGGAAATTTGAATATTGCCTGTTGCTAATGATTCCTGTTTTCCCATCTGTTTTTCGCAGCCAAATAGTGAAGTTGCTATGAAACAAATAACAACTAACAACGTTACTTTTTTTATTACCTTTCTCATAAAATTCTCCTTATTTGGAAATATTCTTTGTCTGTTAACTTCATCATACATAAAATAGTCAGATATTTCAATTGTCAAATTATGAAAGTGTATCATAATCATGTTCTTCAAAAATAGAGTAGTGAATCGTAAGTCCATCATCATATAAAAGAGTGGTTCCCTTGATAGTACACTGCCCCCAAGATTTTAGTCTTTTATTATGAAGCTGCTTTTTAACATATCGTTCTGCTTCATTCATTGTTGAATATGGCTTACTTTTTTCTGATTCTCCTCTATTTGAAGTCTTTATCACATAATATTTCATAATATTTTCCTCCTTCTACAACAAAAAACTACTTCCTTTTGGAAATAGTCTTCTTATCGTTATAATATTACACTTATATTGTAGCATAATTTGTTTATATTCACTGGAATAAGTCTATCTTCATTCTCTTTTTTTCAATATGATTTTTATATGTGTGAAACAGTCTAATTCTATATCAAATTCATTCTTCACATATTCTTTAATATAGGGTAAAAGATAACTATTTTCATATACAATATCATAACAATCGGGAATAACTCTCTTCAACTCATCTACACTTAAGGGGAAATAATTCTCTTTTGATTCTCTATCCCAATTTTCAATATAATGATATTTCATTAGGAAATGTGTAATAATTTGATAAGAGATGTTTCCAGAGTAAATCTTCCTATAATCTTTCCATAACTTTTCAAGATTGTTAGCTACAATCCCCCTCATGAATTTCTCCTCAAATTCCTGAAAACTCTCAAATTGAAACGGATATTCTCTGTCTGTTGCAAAACACATATCCCTGATAGCAATTTTGTCAAAGCCTATACCAAAAACATTCTTCCAAAATTCCTCAATATCCTCTTTGCTTCCATAGGAATAAACTTCATGGATGACTGAGGATAAGTTCAGGATTTCATCATGTGTTTGATATTCTTGAGTATATGGAAAGATATTAAGAGCATTATCTTTAATCAATTTTAATATTTCAAACACTCTTGAATGAGACAAATAAACATTATTATTTCCTAATTTTTGTTTTGCTAATTCTAACATACTTTCATCAATATCATAGCCATAGATAACTGCATCAGGATAAATGTCCTTTATATACCTTGCTAAAGTCCCATCTGCACATCCATAATCAATAAGCAATGGAGATTTTTTAAGAAAGGGAAGAAAAAACAATTTATCTTCCATACCTACTGACATTCTTGAATTATATACTGCCATATCTTTAATTTTTTCCATTTTGTCCTCCTTCTGCAACAAAAAAGACCACATTTCCATGTAGTCTCTCATTGCTCGTATATATTTACATCTCTATTTTACCATAGATTTAGCTATTTAGAACTCCTTCTATCATTCATATTCCTAAAAAAGACATATCATTTAAGACATGTCTTTAATCGTTCTATAAAATTTTCTTTTCTAAATAACATTCCCTAATATAACTTCTTGGCTGCCAGTATATAGGCAGCTCTGTATTATCAAGATAGTCACAAATCCAGGAATGATAGACTTCTATTAGCTTATCAAACCAGTTGGAATCATCAGAAATATCAATAATCAGTCTCTGATAAACCTTCCCATTATCCCACACAGATACGGTTTGAGAAGTCCCAATTTCTTTTACAGGAAGATGATTATTTTCTATAACTTCTTCAGTTACCTGTAAAATAGGCAAGCAATGATTGACATCAGCGTAATTATACAGATGTTTAAGTTGCTTTAAGCCAATTTTATCAATGATTTCCTTTTTCTTGAGACCAGTTTTTCTAGATATGGATTCGAGTAGACTGCAAATGTAAAAAAGATTATTTCTATTCATCTCTTGTCACCTCTTTTGATTCCAGATATGTTAGACAAGACAACGCTTTAATTGTATGAAAACTTATTTGATGAGTTGGTTTCTTAAATTTTGCTAATTCCATAAAGGCTTCCTTACTAATTGTTCCATCAAGATAATCTTCTACATAGTTATAGATTGTATCATCAGCCATTGGCCCTTCTATAATATCATAATTATGAGTTTTCCCACTTCTACAATCAGCTATAAAATCAAGCCATTCATAGGAAATTTCATCAAATCTCTTAATATTCAAATCATCTCGGGGAACATACTCAAAGCAGTTGAGGTATCCCATACCGTCTATTCTTGTTGCCCAAATAATTGCCTGTTCATCTAAAATAGTACAGTAGAATCCCCAGGAAAAATCCTTGGTAAATCTTGTTTTTCTAATCTCTGGTTCAGAGACTTTTTCTTTACTGCCATGATAAACTATCATTTTATCCATTGTACCAGCTCCTTTCACTATATTTATATATAACTAGCATTCAATACTTATTCTAACTCCTTTTTCAACTTCTTTTTTATAGTATATCATTTTTATTTCTGTATATCCAATTTTATAAACAAAAAGCCTCATAAACAGAGACTTTTAATTTCTATTTAACTTCCTTCCTTTAAGAACGCTTTTAATATCCTTTCCAATAATCTCAAAATCCTTTGCTAAAGCTTTTTTGTCAATTTCTGAGGCTTTCAATGACAGACAATTCCTCTTAAACTCCCATAATATCTCTTTATAATCCATCATATGTAACTCCAGCACTCTTCAAATAATCCTTTAACATCTTTTCTTCTTCTAATGTCATCTCAGACTTATCATTTTCTTTTGCTAACTCCACAAACTGCATAATCGCTGCCTTGTTTGTAAAGATATCACCATCTGGCCCATTTCTTAAGGAATATTTTCTATGATGAGTATTTTTATGGATTCGTAAGAGATGATATTTTTCAGTTTGATAAAGGGAGTAGGGAGTATTTTGAAGGTGTTTATTGCCTAACTTCATAAAATCACTTGTTGATATATTTTTGTTTTCCATAATTTTTCTCCTTATATTTCATTATTTTATTTCCAGTCTAATACGTCAAATAGCCAAACTATCATAAAGTTTCATCACTTATCTTTATCCTCACTGTTCTTTACAAGAATTGCGACATAAATATCATTTGTTACCAGATAACAGCCACTTGCTGATTTTCCAGCAACTTGAATGGCACTGCTTGTAGAAGAAACTGTCCATCCATCTGCTAAGTACTTATTGACTTTATTCTCAAAATGATATTCATTATTGTCTTTAATAACTTTAATTTTTTCCACTGTTTGTCTCCTTTTATTGTTTTAAATAATAATATTTTTTATTCCATCATCTTTAGCCAATGGTTTTTTTGCTTTATAATTTTGAATAATTTCTTTTTCAAAACATAAGTCTTTGAAACCATTAACTTTAACATCTCTAAATGGGCTTGCCCATACATTAAATTCAACTTCTTGAATAGACGTTAATTTTTTATCATTGACATAAAGACATTTATCTTTAATTGTAAATCCATTTTCAATAGAGTGTAAATATTTTATGTCTACTAAAGAATATTTATATTCATCTCCTGAATAGCTTATTGCATCCAATAATATATAAACCTTCCCATTTTTTTCTACAAATGATATAGATATATTTTTCATAATTTTCCTCTTTTCTTATTTCTTTGATGTTAAATCGTTTTTCTTCAATATTGTCCATTGATTATAAATATATATCAACACGACACACAATTTTATCCCCATAACAATTCTTTCCAACCTTAATATGAACTGCTGGTTTGTTTTTATTTTCCAGTGGATAATGAATAATATATGGAGAATCAATAATATATTTGATATCCCCAATTTGAAATATAATATTTTGTTCATTTATACTGATTTTTTCAACAATAAAACAACAGCATTCTTTATCCTCAATATAGGAAACAATTTTATTGATTTTGTAGCTATCGTACAGACTATAAAAAAGATAAATAGATATCCCTACAAGAAATCCCAAGAAAGAATATACCTCCATACTTTTGTTAACAAGGGTTAAAAGTGTTAATAGTATCATATAAATAATAACCACAAAACCCAAAAAACTACTTTTGGCTATATGATTTTCTTTTCTTTGTTTATATGCTTCACAAAAATTTATTTCTTTCATATTTTCAATTCCTCCCATTCAAAACATGGTAAGATATTTCCTACAATTCTTAATGTAGAATCAATTTGATTGCCTTTATTATCCTTAACAATAATATAAGATGCTGTACGTCCTGAAAATGCACCTCCTTCCTTGCATAACTCTTTAATAATCTCAATTTCATCACCTACTTTTAAGTCTTTAAAGAGTTTTGCTTGAGTTTTTCTGAGTATCTTCTTGATTTTAAACTTTCCTTTTAATTCCATCTTTTGTCTCTCCTTTTTTAAAAAACTTTAAATAATCCACCTTTTCCTTCCCATAAAAAATTTTGTTTTTAATTCCACGGTCTCTTGTGGAGTTTTTATAGTATTTATTTGGTTTTGGCATAAATCCTCCTTCTTATCAAAAAAGCGTACCTCATCTGAGATACACTTTTTTCGTTTATATTTACTCTTTTATTCTATCACAGATTTTTTATTTCTACTCAAGATTAGAAAAATAATGAATAGCATGTTCTGCTGCTTCTGGATACATCTCTAAATAATTTTCTACTTTATTCCATCGAAAACTTAGGCAGGCTCTCTCTTGAGATTCAATTGCATCAAGAAGATAATTGTCAATCAACAAATATTCTTGCTTGTTTTCTATTTCTTCTAAGAATATTTTTTTATCAAATCCTATATCTAAATCACATTTAATAACTAAAACTTTACCATTTGGTTTTAATGCCAATGGAATAATAATATTATTTAATGGACAATTTATAATTGAATTTCCCTCATCATTATGGTAGTTGTAAATAGGTTGCCCTATCAAATCCATAGGTTTGCTATATTTTTCATAGTTGTCTATATCAGAAAGTCTTAGTTCATCAATATTCTTTTCAATTTCCTTCAAGTGATTCCATTGTTTCATTGTTTTCTCTAATGAACCTGGAGACAATTTATTAGCGTTTTGTTCAAGATAAGCTGCCAAATCTTCATTAGATGTTATGACTCCTAATGCCATTACACCTTTATCGTTCAGTTCATCATTACTTAACTCTACTTTTTCTGTAAAAATATCTTCTTTTCCTTCATATATATATAAACATTTTTTCATTTTCTTTTCTCCTTCATTCTTATTTTTATAGCTCAAATGACCTCACTACTATTATAAAACAAACTCTCTCCACACTCTGCATAGCATTCATAATGGCATGTTGAACCAATTTTATCCTCATTAAGTGTTTTACTTTATTTTTCAAGCAAAATTTAAACTCTAAGAAACTGATGCTAATTCCTCTATCATTTCTTCTGTCCAAGCCCAACCTCTTCCATAGTTTTCTTTTTCATCTTCTTCCATGTTATAAATTTTACAATCTGAAATAGAAGTAACTCCTTTTATAGTCATGATTTTTCCTAGATATTTATCCATATCCTGATTCCAAGCAGAATTAATTATATCTTCTTCCAAGGCATCTTCTTTTACTTCTTTCCTTATGATTCTTACTTTATCTCCAATTTTATATTTCATAATCTTTCTCTCCTTAAGCTTTATATTTTTCAATTTTAATGGCTTTTTAATAGACTTCATCATCAATAATGACATCTACGTCTGAAGCTAAAACACTAATTTTCATATCATGAATTTCATTCATAAGACTTAAAATATTATCATGAATTCTATATCCAAAAACCTCACTTGTTTTTGGCCAAGAAAAAGCATTAACAAGACTTCTCAGATTCTCATTATGAAAATCTTTTTGAAATTTTGCTTTAATAGCTGGAATCTCTGATTCATAGTCAGCAAAACATTCTGCCAATTGACTAAGAATATCATCATTAAAGACTCTTCCAGTTATAAAATTATAAATGCTCTCATCTACTAAGAAATATGCATTTTCACACGCTGTAATAAAATGTATTCCAATAATATATTTTTTCATCTTTTAGTCCCTTCTTTCACATTTTTCTGTTTCATCAAGAATTGCATTAGCCACTAGATTAGCTGTTTTTCTATCACAGCCAGTAATGTTCATAATTATAAGTTCACATTTTGTCATTAATGGCAAATCTTTAAAATTTAGTTCTTTTTTCATACTTATAAAATCCTCCTAAATTTCAATAATTCTAAGACTTTTCATTGCTGTTTTGTACTTTAAGCCTTGATATCCCTTTTTGATTTCATTTTTAAGACATTTTTTAGCCTCTGTCTTTTTTGTAGATTCTAAAATCCCTGTAATTGTACCTTCAACTTCTGGCGTAAATGTGTAAATAAATTGTTTCATTCTTATCACCAAATTTCCTTTCTGTTTTATTTTTCTCCTCAACAAAAAAACTATTTTCTCTTTAGAAAATAGTCTCTTCTTCGGTTAATATACATTTATATTATATCATATATCTAAAGCCATGTACGCTCTTGTGTCATTATAGAAATCTATTTATATGGATTTTGTGACACTGTGACTTCACACATATCCGTCAACTTCCCCATAACTGCAGTAATCGTTGCACGGCCTGCCTTTCTTGCTATTAATCTTCCCCTTGAATCTATAGAGACAATATCTTCATCAGATGAAGAATATTCTATCTTTTCAGCTTTTCCTTTAACTTCTGGACGAAATGTTGTTGTTGCTGTCTCCAATACATGTAGTTTATGAAGTCTTAAGTTTAATTCCTTTGCTTTTACTCTTACCTGATATTCTTTTCTACTTTCGTTTTGATATATATCTTTTGCTATAATCAATAATTGATATATACCTGCGTTGTCATAATCGATATTGCTTTCATCTAATTTCAATTCTGATTCAGATAAATCTTGACTGATAAACATACCCTCATAGTTGATTTTTTCTCCTTCATAGGACTCTATTTCATCTTGATAATACGAAATAATTTCTGGAGCAGTTGTATCTTTCACGATAATCTTAAAAGATATTTTATCTTCAGTATCATATTGTATTGTTGCATTAGATTCTCCTACTGGAGGATAACTATTTTCCTCATCTAAGGATATATTCAACTTTAATTTGGTCTTTTTTAAGGGTGGTCCTTTTTTCTTTTCTTTATATTCATTAATCTTTACATAATCCAGTGGATTCTGAGAAATAGGGTGTCCATATTCTACCTCGAAAACATCTTTTTTTAGGACAAGCATTGGTTGACAGTTGTGATATTCTCTTATAATTATCATTACGAAAAGAAATAAAAATATTATCAATATAAACAAAGATAAATATTTATGTTTTTTAATAGTCTGTATCATTTTTGTTTTCATTATCCCTCCTTAAATATTTAATAATAAAAAGCCTATATCCTCATCACTTCTGGATATAGACTAAAAACTTCTATGAAGATATTATATCATAATAGAGCTAGAATTGCTTATGATAGTTGTTGTTTGTAGTTAACTAAAACATTCTATTTGTATTTTCCTGTCATAAGATGTACAGCAGTAATCCCACATGACGGATAATTTGAGCACACAATTACATCTCCATAGTTTGCCTTCATAGCACATATTGGAGCACCACAAACAGGACATTTTTTTTCATAATATTTAACGATTTCTGTTGGTTTTTTCATAGGAATATCAAGCATTTCTTCTAAGGTGATGGTTTTGCTTTCTTCTTTAATTTCCTCGTCTATTGGTTTGTTTAAAATGGCAGGTTGTACTGGTTGTACCTTCAGTAAACTTTTATTATACTCTTCTAAAACCATATCTGTTATTTGTTCTGATATCTTTTCAAGAACTTTTTCTTTTGTTGTGAATATATCTTGAATATTTTTTGTTTTTGCTAAATCTATAACTAATATATCCTTATTAATATGTTTATTTTTATCCTTGAAGACTAGTTTAATCTTATATTCTTTATCCCTAATATAAATTGAAAAAGTTTTATTTTCCTTATTTACATTACAGATTTTCATACAAGTTTTGGAATCAGTTATAGACTCTGTTTTTATTCTATCTGTTATATTTGGTAAAATGGTGAAAAACCTTATGTCATCCTGCATTATTTCCAGACCCTCTACAACCCCTAATTCTTCCAATATATACCATGCAAGTTCAAGAATTTGCTCATTAGTCTCAAAATGACAGTGGTTATAGCTACTTTGATGCCTAAAATAACTTCTTTCTTTTCCTTTAACTGCTTCTAAAGGACATTTACAGTAATCACAAATACAATTGCAATTTCTTTGAAATTCATTCTCTTTCAAATCACTTATAAATATATACTTATCACCTCTTCTACCATAGGCTATAGACTCTTTTTTCATTTCAATCATCCTTTCAAACTTATTACCTTAATATAATCTTACATGAAAGCGCTTTTTTTATCAATATCCTAAGTGTAATAAAAAAAGACTCATTATGAGTCTTCGTTCGTAATCAGATTAAAATAATAACTCACAATAAATTTCTTGTAATTCTCCTAAAGTCTTTTTATTCCTTAACAAATAAAGTTCTTCATCAATAAGGTTTTCTGTATTCAAATAATCTAAATTTAATCCCGCTAAATACACTAAGCCTAGACTAGGGATATACACATCCTCGACAACTTCTGATTGAATAATTGTCTTGTTGACAATATCAACAGGTATTTCTAGTGCTATACCAGACATATTCTCACTGGAATAATCCAGAAATTCCTCAATATCTCCCTCATCTACCTCAATAGAAAACAGATAGATGTGTGGTGATGTTGAATGATTTATAGCTGATGAGATTCTAGCACTGTCTATGGCTCTTCGTCTTGCATCCTGCTCATCTTCATACTTACTATCTGGCAATACATAATGAAAATAAACACTATCATTATCAGATACGTACCATATCTTCTTTTCACATTTAAATCCCTCATCTAAAATTCTTAAACCATTCTCATAACTTGTTCCATGATAAACTCTTAACATTCCTTTCACTCCTCCTCTTTTTGTAAGCAAAAAAAAGACATATCTGTTTGAGATATGTCTTCACTCGTATAAATTACATCTTTATTTTATCATATTATTTATTGAATTTAATTAATCTGTTCTTTCTACAAGCAATTGATGACCTACTCCTATTTAGTTTCATCATACTATTGTCAATTGAATTTGATAAGATAAAATTATCGTCCTCTTTGCTCCAATATTTGCGAGTAATTTTATTTTTTGTGCGTTTCCAAGATAAATTCTGTTGATATTTCTGATATTTTCTATCTAAATATAGATGACTATCACCATATAGAAAATTTCCCAACGTAATTGCATCTTCATTTTTAACAGTTATATTGTAACAGTCATCTCTCTTATTTTTATTACATATTTTTATTATACCAAACTCTTCTTCCAGCAATCTTAAATATGAATTAGCTAAATCTTCACTTTTTGTTATTAATGATATATATGGGTCACCATTTTTTATTTGACCTATACTTCCATCACCATCAATAACTCCTCTCCAAAAATCACATTTAGAATACTCGCAGTTAGGTGGTCTTGCATTTATTGCTTTTTGGCATTTGGGATAACCTTTCTTAAAAAAATAATCTCTATACTTTTTATAAAACAAAGAAAATATACAACTTTCATGGTTTTGAGAAAAGTTTGTACTCCGTTGTCTAATACTTATTTTGCTTTCTGGAAATATTATATGTAATTTATCTAAAATTTTATATTTAATTTTAGATTATCCGAATAAACACTACACTTTTAAACATTTTGAGGTATAGGAAATACTCATTTTACCACA
>ERZ827458.224-NODE-224-length-98295-cov-4.841806_pt1 | contig 98295 bp, 85 predicted proteins | sample MGYA00519706_ERZ827458 | MGnify/ENA primary metagenome ERZ827458 (study PRJEB31778, sample SAMEA3449309) | human gut metagenome | biome: human gut; feature: human-associated habitat; material: faeces | place: United Kingdom | collected 2010/2012 ... | reverse complement strand
CAAAACGTCGATCCGTCTGACGCATCGGATCCTTCGTCACTTTCCTAGAGCGCGAATTCTCAGCAGGGCGGTGCCGATAGTAGGTAAATTAACGCTCAAGGTCTTTTTCGTTAGGCGCTAACGATTACGCTATCGTCCTATTACCTGGGGTTTAGGACCGTTCAGTTCATCTCTGGTCCCACATCGCCATTTTCCAGATTTCTTAGGATTTTTTCTTGACCTTCGAGTTTCACATAGTTAACATATGAGCCAAGGAGTGAGTTACCCATGGGTAACTAGAGTGCGCTCCGTCAGGGAGAGGAAGTAATCGTATGGTCTTAGCAGAGGTTAAGAAAAATGGTCTCTACCACGTAAAACAACTTCATGGCATTGGGGATACCCATCGTCATCTTGAAGATCTTGGCTTTCTTCCAGGAGAGACCGTTCGCGTGATCTCTCGCATTGGCGGCAACTTGGTCGTGAATGTGAAAGGTTCTCGCGTTGCGCTTTCGTCTGAGCTGGCAAGGAATATCGTTATTTAATCAGTGAGTTAGGGTATGAGTAGGGAAGGAGGAACAGTGAAGACTCTTCGTGAAGCAAAACCGGGCGAGACCGTTACCGTAACGAAGCTCAATGGCACGGGTGCCGTTAAGCGACGCATCATGGATATGGGAATCACCAAAGGAATTCCTGTGTACATTCGCAAGGTTGCTCCCTTGGGCGATCCGGTCGAGGTCACCATCCGCGGTTACGAACTCTCGTTGCGCAAGGATGATGCTCAAATGGTCGAGGTTTCTTAAAGCCTCTCATCACCTTCGGTAATCTATCGGGCCTTATGCCATTGCACGGGGCTCTATAGCGGCGCATGCGCGCCTTATTTTTGAAATACAAGTTAGCTATAGTAAACAATAAAGGAGTTCAACGCATGAGAGTAGCGCTTGTCGGAAACCCGAACTGCGGGAAGACGACACTGTTCAACGCCCTCACTGGCGCCAACCAATACGTTGGCAACTGGCCCGGCGTTACGGTTGAGAAGAAGAGCGGTAAGCTCAAAGCGGACAAGTCGATCGAGATCACCGACTTGCCCGGCATCTATTCACTTTCCCCCTACACCCTTGAAGAGGTTATCGCACGTGATTTCCTGATCAAGGAGCACCCTGATGCCATCTTGAACATCGTCGATGGCACCAACCTTGAACGCAATCTCTATCTGTCCACTCAGCTGCTCGAAATGGGCATCCCGGTGGTTGTTGCGGTCAACATGATGGACGTGGTGCGCAAACGCGGCGATCAGATCAATATCACCGCGCTTGAAGAGAAGCTCAGCTGCCCGGTCGTTGAGATCTCGGCGCTCAAGAACGAGGGAATCGATCAGGTGGTCAACTGCCTGAAGACCATTCCTTCCACGGTAGGCATCGAGGCCATGGCGTATAGCCGTGAGGTCGAAGATGCTCTTACCGAGATCATCGAGCGTTTCGAGGGCAGCTTGGAGTATTCGCTCAAAGATCTCAAGCGCGAAGAAGAAGGTGCGATCGATCAAGTTCCTGAGCATCTTCAGCGTTTCTATGCGATCAAGCTGCTTGAGAACGATGAGAAGATCCGTGAGAGCTTGAAGAATCCGCCCGATGTTTCAGATATCATCGCGCGTATCGAGAAGTACTTCGATGACGATACGGAAAGCGTCATCACCAACGAACGCTATACCTGGATCTCTTCGATCATGCACAGCGTCCGCACGCTCGGCAACGAAGATGGTCTTACCACTTCCGACAAGATCGACCGCGTGGTCACGAATCGCTTCCTTGCGCTTCCCATCTTCGCGGTGGTCATGTTCTTGGTCTACTACATTTCCGTTTCGACCGTTGGTACTTTCGCGACCGACTGGGCAAACGACGGTGTGTTCGGCGATGGCTGGTTCTTAGGTGCTGGTGGCGACGAGTATGCCGAGGTCGTCGATGAATTCGACGGCGCGAGCGAGAGCGTTGCGGCCTTCGACGAAGCCGCGATCGCGGAGGGACTCGACCCTGAGTCCGATACCTTCCTCTTCGAGGCTGAGCAAGCGGGCATCGTCGGCAGCTATGAAGCTTATGATGATGAAACGGGCGAGAACGAGCTCGTCGAGGTCGATGCTGCAGCGTATGAAGAAGCGAAGGATATTATCGCTGCTTCAGGAGGTGAAGTACCCGATCCAACTGAATATGGCATCTGGGTGCCAGGCTTGCCGGTCATCATCGGCGATGCGCTCGCTTCGATCGATGCAGCTGATTGGCTGACCGCGCTCATCCTCGACGGCATCGTTGCAGGTGTCGGTGCGGTGCTTGGTTTCATCCCGCAGATGCTTGTTCTCTTCCTGCTCCTGGCATTCCTTGAGAGCTGCGGGTATATGTCGCGTATCGCGTTCATCCTCGACCGTGTGTTTCGCCGTTTCGGTCTGTCGGGCAAGTCCTTCGTACCGATCCTGATCGGCACCGGTTGCGGCGTGCCTGGCGTTATGGCATCGCGCACCATCGAGAACCAGAACGATCGCCGTATGACGGTTATGACCACCACGTTCATCCCCTGTGGTGCGAAGCTGCCGATCATCGCGCTCTTCGCGGCTGCCGTGTTCGGCGGCGTGTGGTGGGTCGCTCCCTCTGCTTACTTCTTGGGCATCGCGGCGATCCTGTGCACGGGCATCATCTTGAAGAAGACGCGCTTCTTCGCAGGCGATCCAGCACCCTTTATCATGGAGCTGCCGGCATACCATATGCCAACGGTTGGCGCGGTGCTGCGCAGCATGTGGGAACGTGCTTGGTCCTTCATCAAGAAGGCCGGTACCATCATCCTGCTCGCGTGCATCTTGGTGTGGTTCATCTCGACCTATGGTATGGTCGATGGCACCTTCATGGCGGTCGAGGATCAGAATGATTCGATCCTGGCAGTGCTCGGTACGCTCATCTGCTGGATCTTCAATCCGCTCGGATGGGGCGATTGGCAAGCGGCATCCGCTGCGGTCACGGGCCTTATCGCGAAGGAGAACGTGGTCGGCACGCTCGGCATCCTCTACAACGGCGACGCTGGTTGGTACGCCAACGTTCAGGCCGCCTTCACGCCGCTCGTGGCCTATTCGTTCCTCGCATTCAATCTGCTCTGCGCTCCGTGCTTCGCAGCTATGGGTGCGATCAAGCGCGAGATGAACAATCGCAAGTGGTTCTGGGCGGCGATCGGCTATCAGTGTGGACTTGCCTGGGTCGTGGCGCTGTGGATCTACCAGATCGGCGGCATGATCACTGGCGAGGTCGCGTTCGGTCCGTTCACGGTGATCGCGATACTTCTGGCCATCGCCTTCATCTACCTGCTCTTCAGGAAGAATAAGTACAAGGGCAAGGTGGAGAGCCTCACTTCAGTGGCTGCTGAAAGTTAAGCCAAACATCGAGCTTTGGGATCGCGGACGATCCCGCACCCAAAGCTCGAACGATCCTGGTACGCAGGTGCCAGGGGAGTCGATGGCAAGAAGGACTTGCTGAAACGTAGAACTGTTTATCCCGAAGGAAGGGGGTCTCTTATGAATCTCGGAACCGCGCTCGTATCATTGCTCCTCATTGTGATCGTAGCGGCCATCATCAGGAGCATCGTCAAAGACAAGCGAGCTGGCAAGAACGTCGGATGCGGAAGCTGTAAATCGTGTGCACACACGGCCTCTTCTCAAAAAACTTCTCATGCTTCTTCAGCTGCCTGTTGTCCGTCGTGCAGCCAGGTCGATAAGATGCTCGCTGATATGCAAACGTCTGTGGATTCCTCTAAGCAAGACCTCCCTTCCAAACCTTTGCACTAGCTCGGCTGTGTGAGGGGTCGTGTAATTCGACACATGTGAACGCACGATTGCCTGTGCGAGGGATCGTGTAATTCGACACCTATATGAATGCATAATCGCTTTGAAGCCCCCGCAAGTGCTCGTTATTCCTTTGTGAAAGCGTCTGGATCCCAGGCGCTTTCGCGTTTTAGCGCTCGAAGATGCTCACGGTCTCGATGTGATAGGTCTGGGGGAAGAGATCGACCGGGGTGGTTCGCGTAAGGCGGTAACCGTACTCCTCGATGCGCGCCACGTCACGCGCCCAAGTGCTCGGGTTGCAACTCACATAAGCGAAGCGCTTTGCGCCCGTGGCTGCGATGTCTGCGGGAACGCTCGGAGCAAGGCCGCTTCGTGGGGGATCGACCACTAGGCCATCGAGCTCACCTAGTTCAGGAAGCTCGCGCGCGCTGTCACCGCCGATCACTTCAGCGAACAGATCGTTCAGTTCGAGATTACGGCGCAGATCGCGCACAGAAGATGCCTGCGATTCAACGGCGAACACCTCACCGGCATGCTCGGCAAGGGGCAGGGTGAAGGTGCCCGCACCACAGTAGAGATCGGCCTGGTAAGAATCGCCTGTTACGTTCAAGCCTTCGAACACGGCCTTGATGAGCGTCTCGGCTTGTTCGGTATTCACCTGGAAGAAGCTCGGTGCGCTCACTTTGTATTGGAGCCCCAGCAGCTTCTCTTCCCAATATCCTTTGCCCGCCAGTACCTCAACACCTTTTATCTTGCGCGCCTTGCCAGGGTCGGCCATCACGCGCACCATGCTCGTGGCTTTCAAACTGTCTTGCAGGATCTTCGCCACATGGCTGCGAGGGAAGCCGCCAGGTTTCGTCCACACGGCGATCTCGGTCGCCTTCGTGCGCGTGCTCGAGCGCAATCCCACCCTAAAGATGCCCAAGTCTTGGTTGCCCTGTGCGTAGCGCAGCGCACCACGAATAGCTCCCGGAGCCTTTTCGAGCGCTTTCGTTGCTACCAGACAGGTCTTCGTCTCGACGATATCGTTCGATTCACTTTGGTGAAAGCCCAGCTTGAAGCCTCCTTTATAGGAGCCGGCAAGCTCGATCTTGTTGCGGTAGCCCAACTGGCGTTTCGAAGGCTGCACTTCGCCCACCAGCGCTTGTGCCGTCTCTCGCTCCTTGCCGCCGATGCGCACGAGTTGTTCGATAACGTTCGCGCGCTTGGCCGCAAGCTGCTCCTCATAAGCAACCTGCATCCAGGGGCAGCCTCCGCACACGGCATAATAGGGGCAGGCAGGCTTCACGCGCGCGGCGCTTGGCTGAACGACCTCGATGATCTTCGCTTCGCAGAAGCGCTTAGCATCCTTCGTGATGTCCACCGAGACCACATCGCCCGGCACGCCCGCACCAACAAACACGGTTTTTCCAGAACTGAGACGACCGACCGCAGCCGCGCCTTGTGTAAGCCCAGTTAATTCAACGATTTCGCTCACGGACGAATCAACCCTCATATCTAATGTAGCTACGCAGAAATTTACCAAGACCTATAATATCGTATAATATAAAGCGTAATGCCCTCTTAGCTCAGGGGATAGAGCGTCTGCCTCCGGAGCAGAAAGCCGCAGGTTCGAATCCTGTAGAGGGCACCACGTTTTGTCGTAGTAGGCAGGAGAATATATGGCACTCTACACGCCAGAATATAAGCCAACAGGAAAAGAAGTGGCTATCATCAAGACTTCTCAGGGAACCATCCGGGTCGAGCTCGATGGCGAAGGTGCACCCATCCATGTTGGCAATTTCGTCGAACTCGCGCAGAAGGGCTTCTACGATAATCTGAAATTTCATCGCTACGTGCCTGGTTTCGTCATCCAAGGTGGCGATCCCAACACGCGCGATCTCGATTCCGAACAGGTGAAAGCCGCTGAAGGCAATCCGTTCGCTGGCCTTGGCACGGGTGGTCCGGGCTACACTATCAAAGAGGAGTTCTCCACGAACCCGAATAACGAGCACCTCGATGGCACGCTCGCCATGGCTCGTTCGCAGGATCCGAATTCGGCTGGTTCGCAGTTCTACCTCTGCCTTGGTCCGCAACCATTCCTCGATTCGGGCTACACGGTGTTCGGCCAGACCGTCGATGGGCTCGATGTCATCTCCAAGCTTCGCGTGGGAGATGTGATCGAAACGATCATGATCGAAAACGCGGCTAGTAGGGCTTAACTATGAACAATGATCTGTTCCAACAGGCGCGCAGTGCCTACGTCGAGAAGGACTATGAAACCGCGCTCGCAGATTTCACCGAGTGTCTCAAGGACTCTTCGGTTGCGCTCGCGCCCGGCGAAATCGGTCTTCTCTATCATCAAATTGGCAACTGCCTGGTAAAACTTCACGATCCCAACGAAGCGATCCATGCCTATTCGCAGGCTCTGCAAGACAACGCCTACGACGCACTTGGTTCAGTAGCTTACAACCTTGGCACGGTCTATGCTTCACAGCTCGATTACGAAGATGCGATCCCGTTCTTCGCTGAGGCGCTTGAAGACCCGAAGTACAAGACGGGTTACAAAGCCTATATGGGGCTCGGCAATGCCTACCTGAAGCTCGGCAAATCAGCTGAAGCAGGCGCGTCGTTCCGCTCTGCGGCGCTCGATGAATCCAATCCCGATCCCACCAAAGCGCTCCTGAATTTGGGTGTATGCTTCATGGCGCTTGATCGCCCGATGGATGCGATCGCTTCATATGAGAGCGCGCTCCAGTTCGACATGACCCCCGCCACACGCAATAAGTTGTTCGCGAACATGGGTCAGGCTTATGTCGCCGCAGGCAAGATGGCAAAAGCAGTGAAGGCGTTCGAGTCTGCTCTCGCTGATCAGACCTACGTTTTCAACGATGCGGCCAACGTGGATTACCAGCGCGCGATCCAAGCGGTCGCTTCTGGCGTTACCGAAGAAGAGCACGCACCTGAACGGGAAGAGAAGGACCTTTCAGGACTTGATGTTTCGGGCAGTGCGGTTCCGTTCGATGTGGCAGACGATCGCGAGCATCTTGCTGAAGCAGGCACAATGGTACTCTCTTCACACGACATCAATGATCAGGTCGATGCGTATGGCAATCCGTATGACACGAACTTCTTCAACGAAAACGATGTGCGTTTGCAAGATTGGGCGCGCTCGGCCACGAAGAAGAAGCGCAAGAAGGGCATCGTTGTCGCGGTCATCGTGATCATCATCGTAGCTGCGCTCGTTGGTGGGGCAGCCTATGTGGTCACGCAGGGCTTTGGTATTCCCACGAAGCAGGACGTCATCACGGAGCTCTTTGCTGATCCTACGAATGGCGATGTGCTCAGTGGCGATCTGGATGACACGAAGCGCGCTCGCATTGCAGATTGCATCGAAGCGGGCTCTTCAGTTGCAGTCGTGGGCGAGGTAAACGACCTTACCACCGCGAAAGTCTATGTGGACGCCACCACCCCTGAAGGCGGCACGGTGCCCTATGAGATCTCACTCGTGCGCGATGGTGTCGGTTGGAAAATCACCGGCGCAACGCTCTACTTCACCTCTCAGCATTAAAAGCCTTTGAACGAAAGGAAATCATACATGGCAATGGAAAAGACCTACATCATGATCAAGCCTGATGGCGTCGCTAATGGTCACATTGGCGAGATTATCAATCGCTTCGAGCGCGCTGGCCTCAAGATCGAGCGCATGGAGCTCGGTAATGTCACGCCCGAGCAGGCAGCAGCGAACTACCAGGAGCACGAAGGCAAGCCCTTCTACGATGGCCTTATCACCTACATCACTTCCGGTCCGGTCGTGAAGATGATCATCTCTGGTGATGGCGCGGTGCTGAAGTGCCGTTCGCTCATGGGTGCCACTAATCCAGCTGAGGCGGCCCCCGGCACGATCCGTGGTGACTTCGGCCTGATTATGGACGAAAATGTAATCCACGGTTCTGACTCGGTCGCATCGGCCGAGCGCGAGATGGCGATCTTCTTCGCGTAAGTCTCGGCCGTGCGCAACCCTGCGCAACACTGCTCGTGAGGCTGCTTACGAAAGGAAGCGTACATGCTCTATCGTGTTATCGATGCAGACAAGCTTTCTTCACTCGTTCGTGGTTTCATGAATGATTATGAAGTCATAGCCCCGGTCAAACGCGACCAGGGCTATGTTTTTGCTGTCATCCATGATCCCGATGAAGTGGAGTTCGACTACACCACCACGATCACTTCACCTAAGAAATTCTTCCTTCCTTCAGAAGAAGTGCTCATGCGCTTCGATGCAGAGGAGAACGAGGTCACCGATTTCGCGATCGATCTTAAGCCGCGTGTGCTCTTCGGCGTGCATCCGTGCGACATCAACGCGCTCAATCGGCTTGACCTGGTGTACAAAGACTGCGCGTATCCCGATCCCTACTACACGAAGCGGCGCGAGAACACGCTCATCGTCGGACTGGGCTGCATGCCAGGGCCTGCGTGCTTCTGTAACCTGTGCGGCACCGATGAAGCGCGCATGGGTACCGATATGTTCCTGCAGAAGATCGGCGATAAGTACCTTGTCTCGCTTGCGGGCGTTGAAGCAGCCAGTGTGCTTGAGGCATCGTGCGATCCTAAGCATGCAACCGACGAAGACCGTCGTGAGTTCCGCCGCGTAACGCGCGAGCGTGAAGAGAGCTTCAACACCAACATTCCTCATGTGCAAGAGGTTGCCATGATGATGGATGTGTTCCATCGCGATGAATTCTGGACCGAGATGGGTGAGCGCTGCCAATCATGCAGCGCCTGCAGCGCAGTCTGTCCTACGTGCTTCTGCTTCGATATCTACGACGAGCTCGATCCTGATGGCAAGCATGGCAGCCGCATCCGCGTGTGGGATTCATGCACTTCGCCCGAGTTCGCGCTCGTTGCAGGCGGCCATAACTTCCGCGACACGAATCGCAAGCGTGTGCGCCATCGTTTCTATCACAAGCTCAACGGCTTCACAGGCAGTCACGACTACCAGCTCTGCGTTGGTTGTGGGCGCTGCGTGTATGCCTGCAAGGCCAACATCAATCCGATCGAGGTCTTGAAGTTCTTCGACCGCAAGGGGGCTGAGGCAGATGGAGAGTAAGCGTCGCACAGCACCTACTAAGCTCGCGGTCAAAGGGCACTACAACTACAAAGCACCGCTCGATGGCGCAGAGATGATGGCGGCGAATCCGTATCGTCCGTGGTCGGCGCGCATCACATCCATGACGCCGCTCACGGAGAAGGAAACACTGTTCGAGCTGCGCCTTATCGATGATCGCATCCGCGATGCGTTCCATCACAAGCCTGGACAATTCGTATGCGTGAGCGTCTTCGGCGTGGGCGAGGTTCCTATCTCGATCTCATCTTCGCCTTCGAAGAGCGGCTTCATCGAGATCTGCGTGCGTCGTGCGGGTGATGTCACGAGCGCGCTTCATAACATGCAGTGTGGCGATATCGTGGGGTTGCGCGGCCCGTATGGCCATCCCTTCCCGTTTGAGGACATGAAGGGGCACGATATTCTGCTCGTGGCAGGCGGTCTTGGCATCGCGCCGTTGCGATCGCTGATCAATAACATCCACGACGAACGCTCCGAATTCGGCAACGTCACGATCATCTATGGCTCACGCAGCCCGGAAGAGATCATGTTCCGCGAGCAGTTCGAGATGTGGAGTCACCGACCCGATTTCGATTTCTACCTCACGATCGACAAGCCCCATCCCGATTGGAAGGGTAACGTCGGCCTGGTCACCGAGGCCTTCAAGGATCTCGAGGTCGACCCCGATAACACCTATGGCGCCATCTGCGGACCGCCGGTGATGTATCGCTTCGTGGTCGAAGAGATGGCGAAGAAGGGCATCAGCTATGATCGCATCTTCATGTCGTTCGAACGTCACATGAAGTGCGGCATGGGCCGGTGCGGACACTGCCAGATCGGGCATCAATACGTTTGCTTCGATGGACCGGTGTTCAATTACTGGGAAGTCAAGAACATTCAGGGGTCGATGTAGCATGGAAAAACAACCCCTGTCCTCATCCTGTGCTGAACAGAAGCCGCTGCGCGTCGTGGTCGTGGGCCTGGCGAGCTGTTTCGGCTGTCAGCTGCAGATCACCAACCAAGAGCATTTCCTCACCGATATCCTCGGGCGCATCGATCTTGAATACTGGCAGCTTGCCTCGAGCGAACCGATGCCAGAAGAGTTCGATATCGCGATCATCGAGGGCGCGGTAACCACTGAAGAGGCTGTTCGCCAGGTAAAACAGCTGCGCGAAAAGGCGGAGATCGTCATCACGATCGGAGCGTGCGCGCATACCGCCGGCATTCCCGGCATGGCAGCGCAAGGCTTCGAGGGACGCATCGGGGAAGTCTACGACACGCTTCCCGAGGCGTGTGGCACCGTGATCGAACCGCGTGCGGTAAAGGATGTCATCGATGTCGATTATGCGGTGCTCTCTTGTCCGATCGATTTCTACGAGTTCGCGCAAGTGCTCAGTGCGGCATTGCATGGGTCGAACCGCCATCGTCGTTCCACGACGATGTGTGCCGAATGCAAACGCCAGGAGAACCTGTGCTTCTACCCGCGTGGCGAGATCTGTCTGGGCATGGTGACCAACGGCGGCTGCATGGCGCGCTGCCCGAGCTTGGGTAGGCCATGCATGGGATGCCGCGGTCTTTCACCAAAGGCCAACCTCGCATCAGCACGCAAGGCGGTCGAGCGTTTCGGGCTTTCCCCTGAAGAGTTCGATCGCAAGCTTACGATCTTCAACCAAACCAATCCGCTCATTGCCGCAGAAGACAAGGAATCACATGACACGCTCCCAGCTTAATATCGATCATGTCGCGCGCGTCGAGGGCCATGGCAATGTGCATGTGGTCATCGAAGACGACGTGGTGAAGACCGTTGAGATGAACATCGTCGAGCCAGCGCGCCTGTTCGAGAGCATGGTGCGCGGGCAGAGTTACAAGGATTGCTCCTATATCTCTTCGCGCATCTGCGGCATCTGTTCGCCGAGCCATTGCGTGACCGACCTTAAAGCGGTCGAGGATGCGTTCGGCATCGAAGTCTCGCCGCGTACGAAGATGCTGCGCGAGTTGCTCGTGTATGGCTCCTACCTGCAGAATCACGCTTCTCATCTCTTCGTGTTCGTGGTGCCTGATTTCGTGGGTGAGGAAAGCGTATTCCCGCTCGCACAATCAGATCCTGAACTGTTCAACCAGGCGCTCGATTTGAAGAAGCTCGGCAACGATCTTTGCACGCTCGTGGGCGGGCGCTCGATCCATCCCATCACGGCAGTGGTGGGCGGTTTCACGCATGAGATCAGCGCGCAGGAATACCTTGAGCTCGCCGATCGGCTCGAAGCGGCGATCCCGTTCGCGAAAGCAACGGTCGATCTGTTCTCTTCGTTCCGCATCACCGAGATCCATACCGCTTCTGATCTTTTGGCCATGGTCGAAGACGATTACTACCCGGTGCAGTCTTCGAACACGCTCGAGCTCATCGATGAGCATGTTCGCTTCGATGCGCATGATTTCGAGTCGTACCTTGAAGAATATGAAGTACCGCATTCCGGTGCGCTCTTCACACGCGTGAAAGCAACGGGCAAGCCTGTCTTCACCTCCGCACTTTCTCGTTTGAACGCTTCGTGGGATCATCTTTCACAAGAGGCGAAGTTCGCTTCTGCGAAGGCGGGTCTTCGTCCTGAAGAGAAGAACCCCATGAAGAACAATCTGGCGCAAGCTATCGAGATCTTAGATGCGCTTATCCGCTGCGCGGGGATCTGCCGTGAACTGGCGAAAGGGGAGGGCGATTCGAAGCCGGTTCCCTTCGAAGTGCGTGCTGGCACCGGCGTGGGCATGAGTGAAGCGCCGCGCGGTGTGGTCTTCCACAAGCTCGAATTCGACGATGAAGGCCGCGTTCTGCACGCTTCTATCATCACGCCAACGTCCCAGAACCTCGCTTCGCTTGAAGCTGATACGCGTCACCTGGTCGAAGTGCTCGTTGAAGCAGGCCTCGACGAAGGCTATATCCGCTCCGAGATCGCTAAGCTCGTCCGTGCCTACGACCCGTGCCTTTCCTGTAGCGTTCATTAAGCTCCACTCATGCACCGTGTCCTTTTGCGTACGCGGTGCCTATGATAGAATCGAAAGCTGCACGATAAAGACCGTGAGGAACACGCATGTCCTTTTTTGATTTTATCCAGAGCGCTTCGTCGTCATCGTCATACGATATGGCGATCGACCTCGGAACTGCAAATACGCTTGTTGGCATAAGCGGGCAAGGGGTCGTGATCAACGAGCCTTCCGTTGTGGCTATCGAGCGCAGCACGCATCGCGTTCTGGCTGTTGGTCATGAAGCGAAGAACATGATCAACCACACTCCCGATACCTTCTCTGCTGAACATCCTCTCCATGATGGCGTGGTTTCCGACTACGACATCACCGAGGCTATGATCTCGGCGTTCATCAACAAGGCGGCTCCGCGCCGCTATCCTTGGCAGCCCAAGCCGCGCATCGTCGTATGCATCCCTTGCGGTGCGACCTCGGTCGAGAAGCGCGCGGTGTTCGAGGCCACCATCCAGGCAGGTGCACGTCAGGCATACCTCATCGAAGAGCCCATGGCTGCTGCGATGGGTGCCGATCTGCCCGTTACCGAACCCACGGGTTCGATGGTCGTCGATATCGGCGGTGGCACCACCGAAGTGGCAGTCATCTCGCTCGGCGGCATCGTTACGTCCTCTTCGCTTCGTTTGGCAGGCAATCGCCTCGATGAAGCTATCGCTATGCATCTGCGCGATCTCTTGGGCATCAAGATCGGTGAGCGTACGGCAGAGGTCATCAAGATCAAGATCGGTTCCATCCTTCCGTTCGAAGATGGGCGCGAGCGCGACATGATCATCTCTGGCCAGGATGTGCTCACTGAACAGCCGAAAGAAGTCACGATCCAATCCGAAGATGTGCGCGAGGCGCTCCAGGAACCCATCGACGAGATGGTCGTTCACATCAAGGAAACCTTCAAGAAAACCAACCCCGACTTGGCATCGGATATTATCTCCAATGGCATTCTGCTCACTGGTGGTGGCGGATTGCTCTCAGGTCTCGATCGCTATCTCACCAACAAGCTCGAGATTCCGGTCTGGACGAGCGAAACCGCTCTTACCAACGTGGTAACCGGCTGTTTGAAGGTTCTCGAAACACCCGCCGCACTCAAACAGATATTGATGCGTTCGAAATAGGAGCTCATCTAGCACATGGCCCTGAAGATCAAGAACAATCCAGTGCAGTTCGGTGGCCATCTAGGAGGAAGAACACTCCTGATCGTTCTCCTTGTGGTCTCCCTTATTCTCTTCGTTGCCTATGCTCGTGAAAGCGAGGAAGGCCCGATCCATACGCTGCAAAACGCCACCTCTTCTTTGGTGACGCCGCTCACGGCGGTCGGTACCACGGTGGGGTCGCTTGCGGTTTCCGGGTCGATGTCGGTCGAAGACCTCACTGCATCCGATGCATCCTACAACCAGCTTAAAGAGAACAACGCTCGTCTCTCGCAGATGGTCGTTGAACTTGAGGAATACCGCCAAGAAGCAGCACGCTTGGAATCGCTCATCGGGCTTGCCGATGCCTATGGCTTCACCTCCATCGCTGCGCGTGTGGTCGGCTATTCTACCGATTCCTATAATCGCTCCATCACGCTCGATGCGGGTAGTGCATCAGGCATCAAGAACGGCATGCCGGTCATGGGTGCCACGGGTGTTATCGGTCAGGTGATCTCGACCACGCCCGTAACGTGCGATGTTCGCTTGCTCACTGATCCGCAGAGTGGCGTTTCGGTGCTTGTGCAATCGTCCCGTGCTGAAGGCATCTTGCGCGGTTCGGTCGAAGGCACGCTCTATCTTGAAGGCATCGACGACAACGTCGAGATCAAAGAGGGCGATGTCGTTATCACTTCTGGCCTTGGTGGCGGCTATTACCGCGGTCTAGTCGTAGGCATGATCACCAAGATCGAGCAGCGTCCTGGCAGTGCATCGCGTACGATCGTAGTCACGCCGAATGCCTCGTTCAACAACATCTCTGAAGCACTCGTTGTTATCAGCATGGGCGATGCCAACGCTGCCGATAATGACGCGATCGTGCGGGCTGTCGATCCTCAAACGCTTGCGAGCCGCAGGGCAGCAAGCGGGGATAACGGCGGTCAACAGGGTGGCGATCAGTCTTCGGGCGGATCGTCTGAACCGAACCAAGAAGGAGGGGAGTAGCCTATGCGTGAAAAGCTCGTTCCTCTCGTCTCTGCGGCCGTGGTCGTCTTGCTGCAGGTCGTGGTTGCGCCCGTTATCGCTATCTATTCGGTCGTTCCGAACTTCATCGTTGCCTTCGTGATCGTGCTCTCGATCGTGCGTCCTGAAGACACCACCTATGTCTATGCCTTCGTGATGGGCATCATATCGGACCTGTTCACGCAGGTTCCCTTCGGGCTCACGCCGCTCTTGCTGCTCATCATCTCATTTGCGCTCTCGCGTGTGTTCGAAGTGCTCGACAAATCGAGCATTGCCATGGTGCTCGTCTCGTGTGCGGTATCGCTTTTGTTCTACGAGATGATCGTCGTTATCGTGCAGCTCGTTCTGGGGTACCCGGCGGCGTTCTTCGATCTGATCGCAGCGCGCGCTCTTCCGGCAACGATCTTCAACCTTATTCTGTGTGTTCTTCTCTATTTGGTGGCGCGCAAATTCCCTGATGTTTCGTCGGGCAATGAAGCGTGGACGGTGGATAAAAAACAACGTTTCCGCTAAGGGGTACGTGTTATGCTCGCCACTATCGTTGTCGTTGTCATATCGCTCGTTCTTATCGCTATCGCGCTCGTGGTGTTCTTCCGTTGGCGTTCGTCCACTTCGCATGTGCGCATGCGCAACAAGATGGGCGTGCGCTCCATCTCTTCAGTGGGTATTTCAGCGCAAGCTCCGAAGGTCGATGGCTCAAGCATCGGCAACGCTTCCTATTCTGCGACGGGCACTACCTCATCGGGTACGTCCAATGCCCAGCGCAATCGTTTCCTTGCGGTCGGGATCATCGTTGCGGCTGCCTTCAGTGCGCTTGCCGTGAAGCTTTTCGGCTTGCAGGTGGTGAGTTCGGCAAGCTACCAGCGCGAAGCTGAATCGAATCTCTACACCACCGTGCGTACTCCTGCGCCGCGTGGGGTGATCTATGATCGCGATGGCGTGCCGCTGGTAACGAATCGTCAGGTGCAGACCGTGCTTGCCGATGCTGATGTTGCGAACAACACGAACGTCATCTTGCGTCTTTCGGCCCTGTTGGGTATTCCCTACGACGTGGTGCGTGCGCGTATCCTCGATGCTTCTACCGGTGCACAATCGCAGCGTGTGGTCGCAAAGGACGTGCGTTTGCGCGACGTGGCCTACATCAATGAACACCGGGATGCCTTTCCGGGCATTTCCACGCAAATTCGTTCCGATCGCATCTACCCCTACGGTGCTCTTGCCGCTCATGTGCTCGGCTATACAGGTGCTTCTTCGAAAGAAGATCTGGAGAATGTTGCTGAAGGACGCGATATCGAGATGGGCGATGCGGTCGGCAAGGCGGGTATCGAGCAGTCTTATGACGACGTGCTTGCGGGCGACCATGGTCAGCGTACGTTCATCACCGATGCTTCCGGCGAGATCCAGCAGGTTGTGAGCGAATCCGATCCTGCCAAGGGCAACGACATCTATCTCACGATCGCCGCTCCGGTTCAATATGTCGCTGATACAGCGTTACGCGAGCTCGTGCAGGGTGGAACAGGAACCGCGGCATCGCTCGTGTGCATCGATGTGAAGACGGGTGGCGTGCTCGCTATGGCGAACTATCCGTCCTATGAGCCTGAACACTTCATTGGTGGCATCTCGCAAGACATGTGGGATGCTTATCAAACCGAAGAATCTCACTATCCGCTCATGAACCGTGCGATCGCGGGCACATATCCTGCAGCTTCGTGCTTCAAGGCGTTCACGGGTCTTGCGGGCCTTACCTATGGCTTCGCCGATGCGACCAAGGCGTGGAACTGCACGGGTACCTGGACAGGGTTCGGTGAAGAGTACCCGCAGAAATGTTGGGAGCACAGTGGCCATGGTTGGCTCACGTTCCGTGAAGGCATCGTGGTTTCTTGCGACGTTGTCTTCTATGAGATCGCACGCGACTTCTACAATGCGCGCAATGCGATCGGCGATGAGGCCATGCAGGACTTCATCAAGGAATTCGGCTATTCGGCGCTCACGAATATCGATCTGGCAGGCGAGGCGCAGGGGCGTATTCCTACGCCTGAATGGAAGTCGGACTACTTCCGCGATGTTCCTACCGAAGCGCAGTGGCTTCCTGGCGATATCTCGAACATGGCTATCGGCCAGGGCTACGTGCTTGTCACGCCCCTGCAGGTCGCACGCGGCTATGCAGCAGTGGCAACGGGTAAGCTCTTGCAGCCGCACCTGCTGAAAGAGGTGCGCAATTCTGCTGGCGATGTGGTGGTCGAGGCACCTGTGGTCGAAAACGCTACACCCGATGTGAGCGAAGCGAACTATCAGATCGTACGCGATGCTCTGCGTGGTGTTGCGACGGAGAATCGCGATGTCTCAAACGACTTCTCGCGCTACGATTTCACCTTTGCAGCTAAGACCGGTACGGCTGAAGTTGCAGGCAAGCAGGACTTTGCGTGGTTTGCTTGTTATGCCCCTTATGAAGATCCGCGCTTCGCGCTTGCACTCTGTATCGAAGAAGGCGGTTCGGGTGGTGCGGTGGCATCGCCGGTGGCCGCGCGCGTGATGAAGGCGGCGATCGACTATTCCAACGGTGTTACCATCGACTACGAGAAGATCTCAGTAGGCACACCAGGTAAGACGCAGCAGGCAGGGGGTGAATCGAATGAGTGAAATGGTTGAGATCAATTCCGTGCAACCGCGCGACCCAGAGTTAGCTAAGACCTTCAAGTCGCATCGGTTCAAGTACTTCAATTTGCCCTTTGTTGCCTGTTTTGTAGCGCTCGTTGTCTACGGACTTATCGTGCAATTCTCGGCTACCTCTGCCGATTCCGACTTCAATTTCACCACCCAAGTGGTGGGCGTGGTCATCGGCATCGTGCTCTTCGTGCTCGTGAGTCGCTTCGATTACCGTGCGCTTTCAGGTTTCACGACCTTCTTCGTGGTGATCAACGTTATCTTGCTGCTCTCGCCTCACTTGCCCTTCATCGGAAGGGAAGTGAACGGCGCGAATTCATGGATCCGCATTGGCGGTTTCAGTATGCAGCCTGGTGAGTTCGCAAAGATCACGGTGGTGCTTTTAGCGGCAAGCATTATGTCGCGCTATGGTGGACGCCTCGATGACCTGCGCGAATACCTTAAGGCGCTCGGCATCTTGGCTATCCCGTTCATCTGTGTCATGACTCAGCCCGACATGGGAACGGGTTTGGTATATCTCTGCATCGCCGCATTCGCGCTCATCATCGGCGGGGCTAATTGGCGCTTTTTGGTGGCGACCGCTGCCATTCTTGCGGCGCTGGTAGTGGGCGTGTTCATGCTCGATCCGATCCTCGATGGGCTCTTCGGCAGCGATGTGCTGCTTAAGGATTACCAGCGCAGTCGCTTGCTCGTATTCATGGACTCGAGCTACGACCTCTCTGGCGATGGTTATAACTTGCAGCAGGCGAAGATCGCTATCGGCTCGGGCGGCTTCTTCGGCAAGGGCTTCATGCAAGCAACGCAGTCTTCGCTCGGCTTCTTGCCGGAAGCACCGACCGACTTCGTATTCTGCGTGCTCGCTGAAGAGTTCGGTTTCGTGGGTGCGCTTCTTCTGCTGGCGCTCTATCTCGGACTTATCGTGACGAGCATTCGCGTTGCGCGCAATGCGCCCGATCTTTTCGGTACGATCATCGTCGTGTGTATCGTGGGTATGTGGGTATTTCAGATCCTTGAGAACATTGGCATGGACGTGGGGCTCATGCCCATTACGGGCATTCCGTTACCATTTATTAGTTACGGTTCATCTTTCATGCTGGTAAACTTTGTAATGTTGGGGCTCATCAATTCCATTTGGGCGCACAGCGAAAAGGCACCGCAATAACCAGCGCGCTGCCAGGAGGGGGAAAGCATGTTCGATTTCAAATCGATCGATATCAAATCACTGATCACCGAAGCGCTCGATATCGAGCGTGCGCGTAAGACGGTCGTTTCCGTTCAAGTCCTGCTCGACGAAACCGCTTCTCCTGAGTTTCAGGTGTTCGTGCGTTCGGGCTTCAGCTCCTCTTCGGTGAATTCACGCTTGACCGTGGGTTATTATCCTTCGCAGGATATTTCCGTTATGGAGGGCACCGATCTGGTGGTCATGGCGGCAGGCCAGACTTCGGAGACTGGCGCGATCGCGGCAACCATCCGTCAAGCAGATATCCCGGTGCTCGTTATCGCCGAGCACGGCAATCAGGTCATCCAGAGTGCGAAGGATGCGGGTCATCCGCTTCCGAGCGATGCGCTCATCTCGCTTCCCGCAGGGCAGCCACTCGACGAAGAGATCAAGGGCAAACTTGCCGACAAGATCGGTTCATGGATCATCGATCACGATCGCGAGAAGCGCTTGTCGTTCTCGCTGGCCTATCCGTTCGTTCGTCGTCCGCTCGCGCAAGATGCGATTCAGCTCACTGCTGCGCAGAATGCCGGCATTGGTGTGCTTGTGTTCGTTCCTGGTGCCGATCTGCCCGTTATGACGCTCAACCAGATCAAGATGGTGCTCCAGATCGCGGCAGCGTATGGCGAACCGCTCGACAAGGACCGTATCAAGGAGATCATTCCTACCATCGCCGGCGCACTCGTGTGCCGTGGCATCGCGCGTAAGGTTGCAGGCTTCGTGCCTGCGCTCGGCTGGCTCGTGAAGGGCGGCATGGGGTATCTTGGCACGCTCGCGATAGGCGAAGCAGCGCTCACGTATTTCGAGCAGGGCGGTAGCATCGCTGGCGTTGCTGGCATGCTCTCGCAGGCAGGCAATGCAGCTTCCGATGCCGCGATGAAGATTCGCAACCAACGTGCTTATCAGGTAGTGAGCGATGCGGCGGGTCCGGTCGCACGCAGAGCTGCATCGAAGGCGGTTGGTGTTGCGGGCGATGTCGCGCAAAGCGCGCTCAAGGGTGCGATGGACTATCGCAGGCGCAATCGCGGTGCGAAGAACTAGCGCGCTCGGTAGATGCCTCATCTTATTCACCATAAACCTCTTGCGTAATCGCCGCATGTTTTGCGGCGATTTGCTTGATAACCACCGTACGCGCGTTTCTCGCGCAAGCGCCGCGCGCGTGCTCGCAATGATCGTAAGACCAGTTCGTTTTGTTCGGCGGCATATGCGGTAGGGAAGCTAAGATCGCAGGCGTTTGTGACCGTTTGCTCCTGTGGGCGGAAATTTTGCTTTTGTGGCTTGTTTCGGCTCCTTTTATGGATATAATAATCAACGCTGATAAAGCACGGGGTGTTAGCTCAGTTGGTTAGAGCGCTGGCCTGTCACGCCAGAGGTCGCGGGTTCGAGTCCCGTACATCCCGCCAGTTTAGCATCAGGTCAGAAGCGGTTTTGCTTCTGGCTTTCTTATTTTCATGAGCAAAAAAGCCAGGCTTATAGTACAAAGCTACAGGTCTGGTTTTAGGGCTGTTTAGGGTCAATTATTGGTCTTTCATTGCTAGTTTGTTGGATTTTGATTTTTTAAAAGTTTTGAGTTGAAGATGTTTAATCAAGGCCACTCCCAACGCAGTTGCCGAGCGTAGCTCTCAGCATCAGGGTAAGCAGCGTAAAATCTTTTTGTCATAAGAACCCAAGGTTCACTGTTATATATGGGCTGTAGAAGCATCCATGCCTTTCTCATGTATTCAGCAGTATCCCAACTAGCGCATGTTGCATTGGATTGAATAACAGCTCGCATTGCCCAATAGTATGGAGCGAACGCTCTCCTCTCATTGTTCTGCCATCCAAGCTCGCATAAAAACTCTTTTGATATAGGCTGTTCTTCAAAAGAGAGAGAGGGATCGTCAATCAAGTTGCGTGCTCTAATAGCAGACTCAACAATTTCTAAGATAGGTCGGAATGGGTCTTGATGCTCTTCGGATGATGTGAAGAAAGGTTTGATTGTAACTAGTTCAGAAAGGTAATCTCGTTGGCTTAAATACCAAAGACTATTCCAGCACTTCCATAAGTATTCCTTGTAGCGCTCAAAACCATATTGACTATACATTTACAACCCTTTTGTTTAATCTAGTTTCAATAACAGTGTATGTTTGGGGTAGGTGCAGGTCAAGCAAGCTGAAAGGCAACTAAGCTGCGGGCTATTTGTTCAAGGAATTATTTCTAAGCTTAAACGAGACGGCATTATTGTTGTCAACGAAAGGAGCGACAATAGTTAACGCTTTAAATTTTGATTCAAAGTCGGTGTCTCTTGTTGCTTGGAGGAGATTTTGATTTAAAGAAACCAATTATTTCATATTGGGTAGCGATTGTCTTATCAAGAAAAGAAGCTTCATTTATGGGTATGTTTGCAATGTAGTAAATGAATCATTATATTGATATCAATGTATCTTGAAGTATTGAAGGAAGAGCCGTATGAAGAAAGATAGCAAGAACGGTACTTTATCTTCACAAAACTTAATGGATGAATACAAAAAGTATTTTAAGCCATCGGAAAACAGTATGTGTGATTACGATCAATCTGACTTTAAAAAGGTTAGCTTCTACACAGCGCAGAAAATAGTCTATCAAGCAGGTATTTCGGAATAAATATGGCATCGTGGGACGAATTACTAAATAGTTTAAAAGAAGCTGAGCAAGAAAAGAAAAACGAACAATCAGCTCTTGATAAATTGCGTGCCGATTCTGTTAGAAGACTTGCAGAAATACGCAAAAGAGAAGTTGTTTGTTATTATTCTGGCTGGCTTCAAACAAGCGACCCGACTTCATCCGTTTCGATTTCAGATGATGGCATGAATGGCTTTATGTCCGCCCTTCATGGATTAGATAAAACTAAGGGCTTGGATTTGGTGTTGCATACTCCAGGTGGCGGAGTTGCGGCTGCTGAGTCTATAGCCAAATACTTAAAAAGTTTTTTTGATGATGATATTGTTGTTATAGTTCCTCAACTGGCTATGTCGGCAGGCACGATGATAGCATGCGCTTCCAAAGAGATAATCATGGGGCGCCAATCTTCTTTAGGACCAACAGATCCGCAATTTAGAGGTGTAGCTGCAGCAGGTGTTGTTGAGGAATTTCAGAAGGCGATCGAAGAAGTAGAAGCTAATCCTAGCTCGCTTCCATTATGGTCGCTTATTATTAGCCAATACAATCCAACTTTTTTAGGTGATTGTCAAAAAGCTATAGCAGCAGCTGAAAGTATTGTAAAAACTTGGCTTGAAACAAATATGTTTAAAGGCGAAACGGACGCTAAGACTAAAGCAGAAACGGTTGCACGGAAATTATGCAGTCATGAAGAATCGGCAATGCATGAAAGACACTATTCTGTTGAGGATTTAAAGTTAGTTGGTTTAAAAATAAAAGAACTTGAAGATAACGGTAATGACGATCTTCAGGACGCAGTTTTGACATTGCATCATTCGTTTATGCTTTCTTTTCAAACATCGAATGCGCTAAAGATTATCGAGAGTAGTAATGGAAAAAAATGGATAAAAGCTGGAGCATTGTGAGGCATCCTTTGATTTGCAGTCAGCACAAATTGAACAGAACTTTAAGGCTTTAGTTCAGAATTTGTCTGTCTCTACAGGGACTATAACAGCTTGAACATATCTTACGAATGCCTGGCGCTTAACTTATGTTCCTGTCTTTTAGTCTTTAAAATAGAACCAGTCTAAGACTTGTTGAGCTTACTTAACGCAAGGTTCATTGCGTGCTCATTCTGTTTAGAATAATTGCTGAGTGGCTTAGTAGCCAAAGAATTATTTATCTTGCGCTCCTCAAGCACCTGCCTAATATTTGATATTTTCATCTTTAATGAGCTTTCTGAGATTTCAGAAAGCTTGTGAGATAAATCTTTAATAAACTCACTCATGGATAGGCTTGTTTTATTCATGGCAAATTGCTGGATGTATGTTTCACAGCATTCTAGATCTTCTTGAAGAGTCCATTTGTGTTGTTTAAGCTGGTGCCCTTCTGGCAATCGGGGCGGGGGTGCTTGCAGGTTTCGCAGTGGTGAAGCGGGTGTTCGGCAAGTTCTGCTTCCCAGTCGAAATCGCTAGGAGGCCCCATTGGCAAGCCTTATTCATCGGCGGGAACGCCATTCCAAAGAAAGCTTTCCATCGCCACTTTGCCTTCTTCGTCGAATCCCACACCTTCTTCTTTGAGCATCTGCTGTTGGATCTCGGGACCACCGAAAGCGAAACCAGTTGCCATGCGGCCATCCTTGAACACCACGCGATGGCAAGGGATCGATTCAGGTTCGGTGCCAGGAGAGGGATTGGCACGCAAGGCATAGCCGACATAGCGTGCAGCGCGAGGTGCGCCGATGATGCGCGCGATCTGCCCGTAGGTTGCCACCTTGCCGCGTGGAATCTGCTTTGCCACTGTAAAGAGGTGGATAAGCTAAATCCGGGTTGAAAGCTTTAAATCGAACTTAGGATAAGGTCTTACTTGCTCATATTTCCCGTGGCGTTTTGCACCATTAAAGAGACAGAGCCCAAGATGCATATTGCCTATAATGCAGCTAAGCTTGATTTATTTGTTATATGAGCAATAGAAAAGGGAGTCAAAATGGAAGAAAATATTCAGATTAACTTCGGTGCTGTCCCTGAACGTGATATCGATGTTTTTCATGCATATTCTTTTGCTTTGGATGAGGACTACCTAAAGCTCTTCACTGATAAGCTCGATTGGGAAATATCTGATCCAATAATCACAAGTATTGAAATTTCTAAAAGCGATATAGCTCTGGGTGAATCTGATGTTACTGTTTGCTTCACATCTGGGGATAAAAAGTATGGCATCTTAATTGAGGATAAGATTAATGCTGAAGCTCAACCTGATCAATGCGCAAGGTATTATTTGCGTGGCGATCAAAGTGTAAAAAACGGAGACTATGATATTTATGCTGTCTTTATTTGCGCTCCAGAGGACTATCTAAAACATAATCAAGAAGCTGCCAAGTATAAGAATCAGATTTCGTTCCAAGAAATTGAAGAATACCTTACTGGTAAAGATGACGAGTTCTCAAAATTGCGTTTAATGGAAATCAAGCATATTCTTTACAATCCAAAAAGTAGATATTTTGGTATTCCTGACGAGAATGCCACATCGTTATGGCTGGGCTATATTGATTTTGTTCATGAACATTTTCCCGATTTAGATTTGTGCGATAAACAAAAATATAAACCTAAAGGTGGTAGCTGGATCGAATATAGAGTTCCTAAAGGGAAGAACATTGTTCAACTCTATCATAAAGCTGATAAGGGGAATTTGGATTTGCAATTTCTCGGTTTAGGAGAGAAATTGCAGGAGCTTTCTGAGATTCTTGCTAATCAAATAGGAGATTACGAGGGGCAAGGTTTCGTAATCGAGAAAGCTAGCGGATCTGCTTCATTACGAAGAAAAAGTACGCCTATTGATTTTGACAAGTCATTTGAATCGCAGCAAGAGCTTATCTCAGAGCAGGTTGAATGGATCCACAGGCTTTATTCGATTGCAGCAAAGCTTAACATTGAAGAGATAGAATCTTTGTATTCTTAATTTGTTTTGCTTTTAATGCAGAAGGCTTTCAAACTGAGCGTGGCTTTGAATTTTCAATACTATTTTTAGGTTTGTGATTGAGTATGTGTGAAGAAAATGAAAGCAGTATGTATAAAGACAGCGATAATGTCTCTATAGAGATCAGTTATAACGTAGAAGAACTTATAGCGGGTTCCGTAGATGATATGCACAATTTGTCCATCCCCAGTGACTATGAAGGATTCAAAGCTAGGCTTGATGCGCTTGTGCCGCTTATTGGGGATGCTGTAGCTGCGATACCTGGCAAAGATGTTGCTATAGTCAGGTTTCCCGTGGTAGATGGCAAGCAGCTTTGTTGGAATGATTTGCTAAACAGGAAAACACCTGGTTGGGAGAATTGGAAACAGCTCGGCGGGTTCAATAAGGATGGCAAATTTAATCCTCAAGCAGCTATTAAGAAAGCAGGCTTAAAATCCAATCCTGCTGCAGTTGCTAATCTTGTGTTGCAAGGGGCTGCCGTAGTGGTTGGTCAGGCCTATATGACTGAAATCAGCAACAAGTTAGAGAGCATTGAATCTGGTATAGCGTCAATTGAGCGGATGCTTGAACGTGATAAAGAGGCGCAATTGGATGGCAATTTCCGCGCATTAAGGCGCTATACCGCGAATCTCGAAGATAATTCTTTAGATCCTCAAAAGAAGCAAGCTGTGATAGGGAGCTTGGAGCATATACGAACAGATACTTTGAAGTTATGGTCGTATCAGGTCAAGGCGCTGGAAGATTTCAAACAAGAAGTCTCGAAACCTGGACGCATAGATGCGAAGAAGGCGGAATCTGTAATTGATGACTTTCGCAAGATAGAAGAGACAACATCCGCAGCGTTTCAGCTTCTCATGCTTATCGAGCAGACAAGCATGCAATATGACAACGACTTCTCTGAAAAGCGCTTAAATAAAGCCAAAGAAGAGGTAAAGGAGCTAATTGCTGAATTTCAAGTGGTAAATGATGACGTTTGCAGGCAACTTAGGGTCAAGATAGATAAGGTTAAGGGATTGTCCCCTATAGCTGTTGCTAAAAGAAGAGAGTTAATTGAAGAACCCGCAAATATACTAGATGGAATGGCGAAGAATGTGGGCGAGGTGGCGGAGCGCATTACGCCAATTGCGTTAATCGATGAAGGAAAGCGACAGAAAGAAACGAAGAAAAAAGAGCTTCTGCGAGAACTGTCTTCTGGTGATGACTTAGAAGATGTTTTAGTTGAGCATATCGATAGGTATGAGCGGTTGAATTTCATGTTTAATGAAGCAGATGGACTTCTTGTGAGTGAAGATGAGATTTATTTCATCAAGAAGAACAACGAATAGTTTTATCTATAGTTTATGAGTGTTTAATACTTGGTTATTGCGTTTTTGTACACATCACGACTCGTTAGTTGTTAAACGATAATTGTAGGCGTAATCCAACCTTCTTATAGTACTCAGCAAGTTATATGAAAAGTCGTTTTGAGGATAACTAGCCTTCTAATCGTTCAATTAAATGGAGATTAAAAATGGGTATGAGTTTGACATATAAAGAGTTGCGTCAAATTGATGATGAAGAATTAATCGAAAGACATGATATGGAGTCAAAACATACAGTGGTAGGAACTTCCTATTATTTGGAAGAACTTGCCAGACGTGATGCTCAGCGTATAAATGACTCTATGCTTAAATGTACAAAATGGATCACGGGAATGACAGTGGCAATGTTAGTTGCCACTGTTGTAAATATTCTTATTGCGGTTATTGGATGATTTATGGCAATCGGGGCGGGGACGCTTGCAGGTGTCACAGTTGTGAAGGAGGTGTCCGGTAAGTTCTGCTTCCCAGTCGAAATTGCTGGGCGGTCCCATGGGTAAGTCTGATTCATCGGCGGGAATGTCATTCCAGAGGAAAATTGTTCATGGTTGTTTTGGTTCGGCTTTGCCGCTTCGATATAATTGGTAACGTTCAATTTCTGAAATATAAGTATCGGAAGGAAGGGTCGTATGAATAACGTTGAGAATTCAAACATCCCTCGTTATGGCGTATTGCTTACCGATAATGTTGATCCCCAATGGTTGCGCGACTGTTCGCCTAGATACTTTGATGAATACATTAAGTTCACGGTAGATCCGGTAAATAATCAGATTGTCGTAGGGATGCAAGTTCACAGAAATGGTAAAGCTCTATTAAAGGCCGAAGAAAAGGATTTGCTTGGTGGCAATATATTCTTCGATGACCTTCATATTGAATACGAATCGGGGTTAAATGAACCGATCAATGAGCGGGTTGGCACCGAAAGCGATGATCTTCGAATTGTTACCGACCCAAATGTTATAGAACGCATAGATAACGTTTTGAAGTCGTGGGTGGTAGGACTATGATCGAGCTTTCAGTCAAGCTAAAAACGGAATCTGATTTCGATCCTATCGAGCTTGAGATGTGGCAAGAAGGTGGTTTTTTGAGACAGATTCTCGATATTTATCCCGAAGTATATCGTCTGGAAAAGTATAAAGATGATGAAAAGGCGTTCCGTTCCCAATGGGAAACTGTCTTAGAGTTCGTAAGTATGACCGTTCTCGATGATGAGGTTGAGGAAACTACAAAGTATGAGCTTTATCACAATCTAGAAAAGCTTCAAAGGTATTATGCGGATGCTGGAGTGAATAAGGCCACCGCATTCGGATGGTGGAAACAGTGGAAGTATGACCTGAATAGGACAGTGGCGCGAGAGGGCCATTGATCTTATTCAGCTTGTTGGCATTTTTTTAGCCTGTCACGCCAGAGGTCGCGGGTTCACGCGTTGTACACCCCGCTAGTTTGAATGAAAAGCCAGGATATGTGCTTTGACTTTTTCTCATAAAAAATAGTCGGGTGCCTTGTGCTAGTCTTACGACTCCCTTGGGCTTACGTCCGAAACGACCCCGACGATGAATTCATTGTATCAAGTTAATGCTAGGAAGTTCTGAATATAGTAGATCTTTAAATGTGACAACGGGCACATAGCTTGTTGTTCTACGCTTAACCTGTTATTGCTTGGTGCAAGGAAGTATAACAAAACGATTCTATTTTTTTTGAGATGTCTTGATTAGAAAGGATTGATGAGGTCTGTTCTCTAGGTCCGGGATTTGAAAAAAGCAAATAACGCTTAATCCTATTCGCCATTGCTGTCTAAAATCATTCCCATTATTTCTTCTTTTGTAAGAGGCGTAATCTTTGAAAATGTGTTCGCTGCGCTTAGTTTCATTCTGCTAGTGAAGATTGTGAATGTATCTACTGGATCATCAATATAAATACTCTCTAATTCGTTTCTGGTTACAACCACTGAGAAGATATAGTCGTCGTTAAGGTCACCATTCTTGTTTCGTCTTTGCGTGTATCCAGAAAAGGCAATATTATCAAGATTGCAGTTTAGATTAAATATGGACGAAGCTAAAAACTCAACCAATCCGAAAACACATTGAACATATTCTTGTTTGATCTGCTTTTGCGTTTTCTTTTTTATGGAGGCTTTTCCTGATTTAAGGATTTGAACACAATCTGTAGGCAGATCTTCTGCTTCAGGTAAATCCAAGTCTATAAACAGAATGCCATCATTGAAATCAATATCTGCATTCATTTCTAAAGGCAGTTCAAGGGTTGATAGCCAATTAATTATGCATTCTATGATGACATCTTCATCATTAGAAAGATATGACTGGATTTCTTTTACCTCTTCTTTGTGCAATTGTTCAAATCTCGCGTTCTCCTCCTTTTCTTTACGTGTTTCTTGAGCTTCGAAGGCTTCTTTTTGTTCTTTCCAATCCTCAGTCGCATTTTGTGTTGCTGCTGCTAGATTTGACTCAATATATGAAATACGCTTTTTCTTTTTGAAGAAACCAGGGAACTTTTCTAATGCCTCTCTCTCCAAGTTCTGTTTTACTTTTTCCTGTGTTGGAGCAGGTATACTCCAAATTTTTTTTGTGTATCGATTTGGTTTTAATGATTTGAGTTTGGTTTCTGCTTGAAGAACAGCTCTCTTCTTTGGAGCGACTATTGGCGAGCGCTTATATAATTCTGTGAAATTAGCGGTTGCAGTAGCTGATTTATTTCGAAGTTCTTCAGCTTTTTCTGCCTGAATTTCTTTAAGTTTTGGTAGGGCATTTTTATATGTAGTTTGACGTTTTATCTGTTTGATTAATTCAGGATCCGTGATTTCTTCTCCGGTTTGATGATAAAAATGTATATTGCCATCATCTTCAACACCAAGAGAAATGGTGGTCAGGGAAGCAGGAAAACTCCCTTGAGAATCAGACACTGAGCCGTTAGAGCTATTTGAATTGCTGCCTAATTTCGTTCTGGAATATATACCCGTTCCTGGAATGCTTGTATTTAGGTATGTTCCACGTTTTCCTGTCGACACGGTTAAGCCTTTGCCGCCTACGGAAAGGCCAACCCCACTCTTGGAAACATTGAGATGTACGCCTTTAGAAATCTTTACGCGCTTTCTGAAACCTCTTGCCATATGACTACCTCAATTAGTTGAATTCTTGTTGTCGCAAATATTCTACAGTATTAATTAGTTAATTATTTAATGCACATGATGTGGCATCCGTCAGCTGGTTAATGAGAACTCGCTCATAGTTAAAGATGCGGACACCATAGCCAATATAGAAGATTGTGACGATCTGACGAGAAAAACGAATGCTTGAGGTAAAGATGGCTTTAAAGGCTAATTGGTCATGGGTATCGTGCTAGTCTTGCGACTCCCTTGGGCTTACGTCCGTAACGACCTCGACGATAACTTCAGTATAACAAGTTGAGAAAAAAGAGAACTGGGGCAGAAGGGCCCAATTGTCGTCGTGCCTCGGTTCTGGTGAAGCTGGTACAGCAATGTTTCCGCGTCTATATAAATCGCTAGTTTAAGCTGGTGCCCTTCTGGCAATCGGGGCGGGGGTGCTTGCAAGTTTCGCAGTGGTGAAGTGGGCTTTCGGCAAGCTCTGCTTCCCAGTCGAAATCGCTGGGCGGTCCCATGGGCAAGCCTGATTCATCGGCGGGAACGCCATTCCAAAGAAAGCTTTCCATCGCCACTTTGCCTTCTTCGTCGAATCCCACACCTTCTTCTTTGAGCATCTGCTGTTGGATCTCGGGACCACCGAAAGCGAAACCAGTTGCCATGCGGCCATCCTTGAACACCACGCGATGGCAAGGGATCGATTCAGGTTCGGTGCCAGGAGAGGGATTGGCACGCAAGGCATAGCCGACATAGCGTGCAGCGCGAGGTGCGCCGATGATGCGCGCGATCTGCCCGTAGGTTGCCACCTTGCCGCGCGGAATCTGTTTCACCACTGCAAAGACACGATCTGCGAATGCGCCCATAGTATCTCCTTCTCGATGTAAGGCTCGAAACTATTTCGAGATGCCGTCCTGTGCATTGAAATCAGTAGCGTTGGGCTTCTTTAGCGGCATAATCGCTGAACAGCTCAAGGCATGCAGAACGGTCGAGCTCTTGAATCTTCGTTGGTGTTTCCCCGCTGTTTAGTTGGCGATAGAAGGCTTCGTCACGAAACCCAATAGCGGCACTATCTTGGCGTGTGCAACCGTAGTAGACAGCAGAGATGTTAGACCATAGAATCGCGCCCAAGCACATTGGACAGGGTTCAGCTGTAGTGTAAAGCTCACAACCGGTTAAGTCATAGGTATTAAGATTGCGGCAGGCAGCGCGAATGGCTTCCATCTCTCCATGGCAGGTAGGGTCATTATTCGCGATCACGCGATTGTGGCCTCGCCCTACGATCTTCCCATTCTTTACGATGACAGATCCAAATGGGCCGCCATCACCTGCGGCAATGCCCTGTCGGGCTTCATCGATGGCAAGTTGCATAAAATCGGGAAAAGGGGTTGCAATATTTCTTTCAGAGGAAGACATGCTGCCATAGTAGCACACCCATTGCGCAGGCTTTTGTACGATGATTTCGGATACCGTACTTACTATGGCTGAACGATGCGCGTACTGCACATTGGGCTATTCTTGCTGCTCGCGTTGCTTGCGGTAGGAGTGCGATTCCTTGCCCGTAAGGTGTTCGATCGTGAATTCGATCATGGCGCACTTATGCTCGGCGGAATTGACTTCCTCGAGCGTGCGGTCTTCGTGATGAGGGTTGTACTTGTCGCCTAGATCGAAAAGCGCCTTGTGAGCTAGATCTCCTTCAATGAGGCGAACTGTACCGAACGCGATAACGCTTTTGTAGGCAGTGGAGTATTTGTCGGGAAGCACCGTATCGTCTGCGATCACGCAGAAGCTTGCTTTGGGATCGCACTCGATCGCATCGATCTTGTGACCTGCTTTTGCGGAATGGAAATAGACCTTGCCGAGCGCTTCAGGCTCATCGGCTTCAACATAGAGGTAGTTGAGCGGGACAAGGTAAGGATAGCCATCGTCGCCGGAAAGAGCGAGGATGCCCGTGCTCCCTTCTTGCAGGATGGCGAGCGCTTCTTCGTGAGGAAGCTGCTGCTTGCTTCTGCGCATTGGTCTGAACATCGTAACCCCTTTTTTTGTAGCGTGTGGATATCGCTTGCATTATTGGGATTGTACCGAACGCGCTTGGAAAATGCAGCAGCGTTCATCACCTCTGTCATCTGCAACGAGATGCGAAATGACGCTCTTGTGACAAGAGCCCCCATTGGCTCTTCGTCTCAATATAGCTGCGGCTTTTGGTGTACCCTAGAGAGCATGGTTTTGTAGCTGCCTTCTGTGAAGCTTTCAACGGCCAAATTTGCAATCTAGGGAGAAATTCGTTGTTCAAGCTGTTCAAGAAATACTTGAAGCCGTTTGGTGGGCTTGTTATAGCTGCGATCCTCTTCACCTTCTTGCAGGTTGTTGCCGAGCTTCAGCTGCCCGATATCATGGCGCGCATCGTTGATACGGGCATTTACAACAAAGACTTGAATTACGTGATCGTGCGCGGTCTCGAGATGCTGGCTTGGGCGATCGGTTCGGTAGTATGCGTGGTCATCGCGGCGCTCTGCGCGGCGCGGGCAGCCATGGGGTTCGGCCGTGATGTGCGCGCCGCCATCTTCTCGCAGGTGCAGAGCTATTCTCTAGCGGAATTCGAGACCTTCGGTGCCTCCACGCTCATCACGCGTAACACCAACGATGTTCAGCAGGTCGAACGATTCTTGCAGATGCTCATCACCATGGCGGTCATGACCCCGGTCATGTTCATCGGTGCGGTGGTCATGGCGTTTCTCACGAACGCCGAAATGGCGCTGCTCATCTTCGTGGCGATCCCGGTCATTATCATCATCGTGGCGCTTTTCTTGAAGATCGGCATGCCGCTTTTGCGTTCGCTCCAGAGCCGCATCGATGCGGTGAACCGCGTCATGCGCGAAGAGCTGCAGGGCGTCCGGGCGATTCGCGCATACAACAAGGAAGATTTTGAGCGCAAGCGCTTCGGCAAGGTCAATCGCGACTTGGCGGATACCTACATCAAGGTCGGTCGTCTGATGGGCGCGGTCATGCCGCTGCTCATGTTCATCGTGAACCTGACCATCGTGGCGCTCTATTATTTCGGTGCGGGGCAGATAAATGTTGGCACGCTCACCGCAGGCGAGATCATGGCGCTCGTGCAATACGTGACGCTCATCCTCATGTCGCTCATGATGATCTCGATGATCTTCGCCATCCTGCCACGAACGCTAGCGGCAACCGAGCGCATCAATGCTGTGCTCTCGACCGAATCGACCATCGAAGATGTCGTTGTGCCGGCATCATTGCCAGAAACCGCAGAAGATGGTGCGCTGCGAACACTTGGAGCTGATATCCCCGAAGAAACCACGGTGCAGCCCGCTCAGAAGCGCAGTGTCCCGATCCTCAAGATGGATCATGTGAGTTTCCGCTATCCCGAATCGAAGAAGGATGCCTTGAGCGATCTTACCTTCGAGGTCGCGCCCAATACGATCACTGCCCTTATCGGACCGACGGGTTCGGGCAAATCGAGCCTGATCAACCTCATCATGCGTATGTACGACGCAAGCGCAGGCACGATCTATTTCGATGGCGTTGCGATCATGGATATCCCGCTTTCTGTCTTGCGCACGCGCGTTTCCTACACTCCACAGAAGTCCTTCCTGTTCACGGGTACGGTGGCGGATAACCTGCGCTTCGCCGATCCCGATGCAAGTGATGAAGCGCTGTGGCAGGTGCTCTCCATCGCGCAAGCTACCGAATTCATCACGCCAGAGGCAGGTGGCCTTGATTTCGAGATCGCGCAGGGCGGTGGCAACCTTTCAGGTGGTCAGCGTCAGCGCATCGCTATCGCGCGTGGCCTTCTGCGCAAGGCCGATCTCTACATCTTCGACGATTCTTTCTCAGCACTCGACCTTAAGACCGATGCGCGGGTACGCGCGGGAATCGAGGATCACCTTGAGGGGCAGAGCGTTCTCACCGTAACCCAGCGAGTGAACGTGGCGCTTGGTGCCGATCAGATCATCCTGCTGAACGAAACAGGAGCCATCGAAGCGTGCGGAACGCATGCTGAGCTCTTCTTGTCGTGTCCGGCCTATCGCGAGCTCGCACTCTCTCAACTCTCGGAAGAAGAACTTTCCTCTGGGGCGCAGGTAGACTCGAGCACCGCAGACGATAGGGGAGGTGAATAGCATGCCGCCACACGGACCGCACGGCCCTCACGGTGCAGGGCGCAAGGAAAAACCGAAGAACGCTTCGAAGACTCTGCGTCGCCTTGTTGCGCGCTTGAAGCCGTTCATCCCGCTTCTGGTGATAGTGTTCGTCTTCACGGTGGCGGGAACGCTGTGCAATACGGTCTCTCCGCTCGTGCTCGGTCAAGCGACCACCGAAGTGTTCAGCGCCTTCGAACGCGTGATGACAGGTACCGGGGGGCTCGATTTCATCGCGTTCAACCGCATCCTTCTCACGCTCGTGCTGCTCTACGTGGCCTATTCGATCTGCCAGTTCATCTGCCAATTCATCATGGCGAAGGTGACCCAGGAAGTCATCTATGGCTTGCGTCGCGATATGAAGGCGAAACTCGATCGCGTGCCGCTTTCCTACTACGATGGCCGCCCTAAGGGAGAGATCCTCTCGCGCGTCACCAACGATGTCGACCTCATCTCTTCTACTTTGCAAGAAACGCTCGTGCAGATCATCTCGGCAGTGGTCACGCTCGTTTCTGTGGTCATCTTCATGTTCTCGATCTCGTGGATCTTGGCGCTCGTTGCGTTCGCCACGCTGCCGCTCTCGCTTCTGGCCACGGTGGGTATCGCGACGCGTTCGCAGCGCTACTTCAAGAGCCAGCAGAAAGCGCTCGGCAAGCTCAACGCGCACATCGAAGAGATGTACAGCGGCAATACTGAAGTGAAATCGTTCACGCGAGAAGATGCTGCCATCGATGAATTCAACGCACGCAATGGCGAATACTTCGCGCAGGCATGGAAAGCGCAATTCCTCGCCGGTGTGATCCGCCCTGTTATGGGCTTCATCGGCAACTTGGGCTACGTGCTCGTCTGCATCATCGGTGCCGTGCTCTACATCACCGGCGGGATCGCCACGGTCGGCGAGATCCAGGCGTTCGTGCAGTATATGCGTCAGTTCACGATGCCCATCACGCAGATCGCTTCGATCGCCAACATCATCCAGGCAACGCTCGCCGCATCCGAGCGCGTCTTCGAGGTGCTCGACGCAGAAGAGATGAGCGAGCCCGATCCTTCCACCATCACGCAGATCGCAAAGCCTTGCAAGGGGGCGGTCAAGTTTGATCACGTGCGTTTCGGCTACGATGCGCAAAAGCCGGTCATCAAGGATTTCTCGCTTGAGGTCGAACCAGGACAGATGGTCGCGATCGTGGGTCCGACCGGTGCGGGCAAGACCACGCTCGTGAATCTGCTCATGCGCTTCTACGATATCGATGCGGGCACGATCACGATCGATGGTGTGAACACCGTGCTCGATACGCGTAGCGATGTGCGCAGCAACTTCGGCATGGTGCTTCAAGATGCATGGCTCTTCTCGGGCACGATCCGCGAGAACATCGCCTACGGGGCGAAAGACCCGGAGGAGAAGTACATCCGCCTGGCCGCCAAGCTCGCGCAGGCCGATCATTTCATCGAGCTTCTGCCTGATGGCTACGACACGATCATCAAGGAAGACGGAACGAACCTCTCGCAAGGTCAGCGCCAGCTGCTCACGATCGCCCGTGCCATGCTCTCGAATCCTTCGATCATCGTGCTCGACGAGGCGACCTCTTCGATCGATACGCGCACCGAAGCGCTCGTGCAGAAAGCGATGCGTGAGTCGCTCGAAGGACGAACGAGCTTCGTTATCGCTCATCGTTTGAGTACGATCAGGCAAGCAGATATAATTCTTGTTATTCGCGAGGGGGATATCGTGGAGAAGGGCACGCATGAGGAGTTGCTTGCGCAGAACGGCTTCTATGCTGAACTCCACAACTCGCAATTTGTTGATTGCATCGATGAGGACGATTAGATAACGCGTATGGCGAACAATGAAGAACAGATCGAAGCGAAGCCTGAAGGGGTCGCTGTCTTCATCAAGGGCAAGTCGTCCGAAGATGCCCGATTGGTCATCTCTGAAGCAGATCTCGAGGCGCAGAAGCCTTCTTCGGCAGTAGATGATGCTGCGCAGTTGAAGGCCGAGCGCGACCATGATCGAGGGGTATCTTCACCTGATGCTCCGCGTGAGATAGCGGTGTTCGATTTCGACGGCACGTGCATCAGCGGGAATTCTCCCGTGCTGCTCGTTCGCTATCTTCTGAAGAAAGGGCAGGTGCGCACTTCGGTTCTTCTGCGCATCCTTACCTGGGGCATCGCGTATAAGTTGCATCTCCCGCAAAACGAGGCATGGGTGCGCAGTTTGGTGTTCTCATCGTTCGATGGCATGCCCGAAGAAGAAGCTGATGCGGAGATGTACAAGTTCTACGATGAATGGATCGTGCCGCGCATTCGTCCCAAGGCGCTTCAGGTCATGCGCGAGCACATCGCTGCTGGACGTGATATCTGGATCGTTTCTGCCACCTTCGATCCCATCATCGTGCGCGCAAAGCGTGATATTCCCTACGATCATCACGTTGCCACCGACATGAAGCTCGATGAGCACGGTTGCTATACGCGCGAAGTGAAGGGCAAGCCCGTTGAAGGCGCTGAAAAGCTTCGTCAGATCAAGGAGCACGCTGATCAGATCTATGGGAAGGATAGTTGGAAGCTCGCCTATGCCTATGGTGATCACTATTCAGATGCTCCGTTGCTCGCTGCTTCTGAGCACCCTGCCGCGGTCACGCCGGGACCGACTCTTCAGCACCATGCCGAAAAGGAAGGCTGGCAGGTGCTCGATTGGCGTTAGTCGACGTTCGATCGGTGAGGGTCAGCGTTCGGCGCTCATTGACGCTAGTCGGCGCTCGATGAAAACGTTTGACTTCGGCCGGGAAATGGCTTGGCAACGGTTTCCCATTACGCGCTCGATTTGCTCGTTTCTTGTAATAATCGTAGAGAGAATTGAATAAATGTTACCCGTTTAGTAGCATTGAGTATCCATCATTTGGTGTTTTAATGCTTGAATGCGGCAGTGTCCCTCGCCGCTTTGCTCATAAGGAAAGTGATTGAAGATGAACGAAGATTCCAACTTCGGTAACATCCCATCTCATGATCATAGTTTCAGCGATTCGCATGACTACCTTTCGCGCGCGCAGTATGCGGTCGAATCAGGCGATCGCATACTCGGTATCCACTTGTACCTGGCAGCCTTCGAGCAATCTATCCTCGAGAACATCGTTCCGAGCGAAGAGAGCGTGAACGGCATGCGTGCAGCATGGGATCTTGCCGTCGATGCACGCCAACACTCGCTTGCCGAATATATCTTCGAGAAGCTCAAGCCCTTCGTTTCGGCCGAGGAGCTTTCGCGCAAGGTCGATCAGCTGCAAGATGTTGCCCTCGATCGCCTAGAAGAATTCGGTTTCTCGCGCGAAGCCATCGAAGACATGGCTGAGATGATCAACGACGATCTGTTCAATCTGCCGCCCGATCTGCTCTATCGTTATGAAGACGACAACGTTCCTTCACCCTTCTCGTTCTTGGATCTCTCTTCCAAGAGAGATAGCGCTTCAGACGAGAGCGATGCTGCGCCAACAGCGGAAACATCCGATCGCGCTGAAGAGGTGAAGGCTGAGCCGATCGAACCCGAACAGAAGGAAGCGAACTCTAAAGCGGAAACGGACGAAGAGCCGCTTGAATTGCCTGCGTTCCCTCTGCCGAACCTCAAGGGTGCGAAGATCGCGCATATTGATCTTTCTGGCAAGAAAAAGAAGAAAAAAGCGCCCGAGATACGCTTCGACTATTCCACGATCCATGGCTTTTCGCGCGCTATCGAAGAGATGAAGCGTCTCGGCGTTGGCAGGATGCGCGATCCGCAGTTCAAGGAATTCGTGAAGATGCTCAACTTCCGCCATGGTGTTTCGCGCATGCCGCAGCTCGGCACGCTCGTGTTCTCGGGTGCTGCGCGCGAAGATGCGAACTACTTTATGGTGGCAACGGTGGGAGAGCTTGGCATTCCCGCTGTTCGTATGCGCATGGACCAGAACATGCAAGGCCAGTCAGTGCTTTGTGTCATGGCTTCGCCTGATGCGATCACCGATTCGACTTCGCTCAATCGCTTCGGCTTCGAAGGCCCCACAGCGCTCATCTTGGAGGATCTTGACCTATGGGATCTGCCTTGGATGGACTTCGGGTCGGGTGATATCTCCGATTTCCTTCAGATGCAGCTTTCGCGTGGTGCACGCGAGGCGATGGCGTTCATCCAGCAAGCGATCGAGAACCCCGAAGTGACCGTGCTCGTTTCTGCGTCGAATCTCGATGCGCTCGATACGTTCTTTGGCCCGATGCTCGGGCTCTACCGCTTGGTCGAACTCGACTATCCTAACGACGAAGAGCGCAAGGATATCTGGCGTCATGCGCAGGCGGAGCATCCTTCCATGCGCGGGCTTGATGTTTCTAAGCTCGTTCCGTTCTCCAAGGGTATGTCTCGCTTCGAGTTGTATGCGGTCGTTACCGAGTCAGTTGAAGATGCCTATCGTCGCAGTGTGGCGAAGGATTGCTTCTGCGCAGTGCGGACCGACGATGTGTACATGCGTCTTTCCAATTTCCATGAGCTTGATTCGCCAGAGTATAAGGCCATCGAAGAGACCATCATGAAGCGATTCCATCGTTCAATGGATAACATCGACGATCTACTGAAAGAAGACTGATGGATATCACCCGCCGTTGCGATTACGCTTGTAGGATCTTGCGCTCGGCTTACGAGTGCGGGGATTCCTATATCTCGATCGCCGATGTGGCGGAAAAGGAAGACGTGCCGTATTCGTTCGCACGCAGCATCCAGCACGACCTGGTGAAGGCGGGCTTTTTGAAGACGATCCGCGGTGTGCGCGGTGGTCTTACGCTCGATTGCGATCCGCATGAGGTTACCCTTCAGGAAGTGATCGAGGCGCTGCAGGGACCCATTGGCATGTCGCCTTGTTCGGTCGATTGTGATTACTGCAATCGTTCATCAGGATGCGAATTCAATGCGGTTTGGTGCGCTGCCGATGTGCTCGTGGCGCAACTCTTTTCCTCGATCACGCTTGCCGATCTCTTCGAGAAGGGCGCGAGCCATCCTGAGGTGAGCCGCATCCTTGAATCGAAGTACTAGCCTCTGCTTTGCTCGTGGAAGCTCCCAGAAAAGATACCTTTGATCTTAATGCTTTCGTTCGCAAGGTGTGGAGCGAAGGGAAGAAGCATCATCGCGATTTTGCTTGGCGCTATATCGGCGATGCCTATGCCGTGCTCGTTTCCGAGATCATGCTCCAGCAGACGCAAGTATCGCGCGTGGAGAAGTATTGGCCGCGATTCCTCAAGACGTTCCCTACGCTCGATGCGCTCGCTTCAGCTGATACTTCGTTAGTGCTCGAACATTGGCAAGGGCTTGGATACAATCGACGTGCGCTGGCGCTCAAGCGAACTGCTGAAGAGTGTGCACTTCGATTCGAAGGGGAGCTGCCCCGAACCTATGATGAGCTTTTGAAGCTGCCGGGTATCGGTCCTGCTACGGCAGGCGGCGTGATGGCGTTCGCTTATCAGAAGCCAGCGCTCTATCTTGAGACGAACGTCCGCACCGTATTCTTGCACGAGCTGTTTCCTCATGAAGAAGGGGTGAGCGATAAGACGCTCGAGTCGCTCGTGCTGGAGACTTGCAGCAAAGAGGACCCGCGCGGATGGTATTATGCCTTGCTCGATTATGGGGCATACCTGAAATCGATCATGCCCAACCCCTCGCGGCGTTCGAAACATCATTCCAAGCAGCCTGCCTTCGAAGGGTCCAAGCGCCAAAAGCGCGCTGAGCTCGTTCGCATCGTGCTCAGTACTCCTGGCATTTCAACTGCAGAAGCCAAACGTGCGCTCGATGAATTCGAACAGGAAAAAGGACGTTCCGCAATCACCGAAGACCTCTTTCAGTCCCTCATCACTGATCTCTCCAGCGAAGGCTTCTTCATCTTCAACGAAACCACCAACACCCTCCATCCATAATCGAAAGGTGTCGAACGACCGGGTAGTTTGTGATCTTTTGGGGTTGATGCTTTAGATGATGGGGTAGGAGCCGAGCACCTTCACTTCGCGCAGTTTCAGGCGCAGGCAATTGAGCGCCGTCTGCACGTCGACATCCTGGTCGGATCCTTCGAAATCGATGAAGAACATGTAATCGCCCAACCCTTGCTTAGTGGGACGAGATTGGATCTTCGTGAGGTTGATGTTGGCATATGCGAATTCCGAAAGGATCATCAGAAGCGAGCCTTGCTTATCTTGTTGCAAGGAAAGCAGGATGGAGGTCTTGCGGTCCATCTCGGGAAACACTTCCGGCATGCCCGTGCGCGCGATCAGCGCGAACGAGGTCTGGTTGCCGAAGTGATCCTCGATGCTCTCTGCATACACCTTCGCGCCATACAGATCGGCAGCGAATTTGTTAGCGATGCTCGCGAGCGTCTTATCTTCCATCACCTTGCGCACGCCAGAAGCTGTCGACGAAGCCGAACTCGTATTGCGTCCGGGTAGATATTCAGCGATGTAGCGCCTGCATTGTCCGAGCCCCTGAGGGTGCGAAACGATCGTGGTGACCTCATCGATGCTCGCATCGGGATGCAGCACCAGGCTATGGTGAATATCGAGCACCGTTTCAGCCAGGATCGTCACATTATTATGGGTCGCGAAATTATCGAGGCACGCGGTAACGGGCCCTTCAAGGGAGTTCTCGGTGGCAACAACGCCGTAATCGCAACGCGCGCGCTCCACATTGTCGAACACTTCCGTAAAAGATACGCACTCGATCTTCTCGACGTCGGTAAAACCGAGCTTGTCCATGAAGGTGTGTGTTGCTTCGTCGCTGTAGGTGCCAGCGGGGCCTAAGAATGCGATCTTGATCGGTTCAGCCATGGCGTGTTCGCTCTCCATTCGCTCATAAATACTTCAAAAGCTTGTTGAGTTATTGTAATCGAATCGCTGTCGTTCGATTACGCAAGTGCCGCTCGCCCGCAAAATGGTGCAGAACTTTTGAAGGGTTTGTGTTGTTTACGTTCTTTCTATGGATTGTGTTATTTGAGACAACGGTGGTAACACTTTCTTACCACTTGCCAGAATAACAAGCGTTTTTCATGCCCGCGCGTCATTCCTTAATTAGTAGTCAACCTACAATACTTGCCAGAAGTTTTACTGGAAGAAGACACCCTTAAGGAGGTGTGCACATGGTAACAGAGGCTACCTCACCGGAGTTTCTGGCTAAACTTGAAGCGCGTGGCGTTTCTCGTCGTAGCTTCATGAAACTCTGCGGCTCTCTCGCGGTTGCGGCAGGTCTTACCGAACTCGCTGCTCCTCGTATTGCGGCTGCGATCGAGAACTCGGTCATTGGTGCTGAATCAGGCAAGCTCTATCCAGTCATCTGGATCGAGGGCGCATCCTGCACCGGTTGTACTGAGTCTTTCGCTCAAGGTGATTCCCCTGATCCGGCTTACATCGTCTTGCAGATGATCTCGCTGAACTACTGCGAAACTCTTTCTGCTGCTGCAGGCTGGTCCATGGAAGAAGCTAAAGAGCAAACGATCGAAGCAGGCAACTACATCCTCATTTACGAAGGTGCAGTTTTGGAGGGATGGGACGGCCAAGCTCTGCGCGTCGCCAACGAAGTCGGTACTGACATCTTGGCTCACGCTGCTGAAAGCGCTAACGCTGTTGTTGCCCTCGGATCCTGCGCAGTAAATGGTGGCTGGATGGCAGCCTATCCGAATCCTTCGAACGCACTCGGCGTTCAGCAGTACCTCAAGAAGCGCGGTATCGACACTCCGGTCGTTAACGTTCCCGGTTGCCCGGCTAACCCTGAATGGGCTACGTCGGTCCTTGTCGATGTTCTGCTCGTTGGTCAGCTGCCTGAACTCACGAACGAGAACAAGCCGAAGGTCATCTTCAATCAGACCGTTCATGACAACTGCCAGCGTCGTGGTCACTTCGAGAATGGCGAATTCGTTTATGCATTCGGCACTCCTGAAGAGGCAATGGGCTACTGCCTGTATCCTATGGGTTGCCGTGGTCCTCAGACCAAGGCGAACTGCGGTATCGTGCGCTGGAACCGTCGTCGTTCCTGGTGCGTCGAGTCCGGCGGTCCTTGCATCGGTTGCTGCGTAGCTAACCCGGACAATCCAGGCGAGAACTGGGTCGAGACCAACACACCGTTCCGTGCACGCTTCCGCGATTTGCGCATCGGCGGCGCTGTGTTCCAGCCTGAAGCTATCGCTTGGACCATCACGGGCATCCTCGCTGCTGCTCTCGTTGTCCATGGCTTCGGCATGAAGAAGGCTGGTCGTACCGATGGTGGTGCTCCGTTCGAGAAAGAACGCGAGTGGGATATGAAGCATCCGAATGAATCCATTGGCATCTACACCCTCGATGACAATTCGAAGGGAGGCAACTAATAATGACTCGTTCAATCATCGATCCTATTACTCGTATCGAAGGTCACCTTCGTGTTGAAATGGAAGTCGACAACGGCGTTGTAACTGATGCTTGGGTCTCAGGTGGTTGTTTCCGTGGCATGGAGCTCGTCGTTCAGGATCGTACTCCTGAGGATGCTGCTCAGATCGTTCAGCGCATCTGCGGTGTTTGCCCGGTTTCACACACTCACGCTTCATCGCTCGCAGGTGAAGCTGCTTATGGCATCGTCATTCCGAACCAGGCTCGTATCATCCGTAACCTGGTTGAGGGCGGTCAGTTCCTGCACAGCCATATCCTGTGGCTCTACACGCTCGCTGCACTCGACTATGTCAACCCGCTCAATGCGCTCAATGCAAACGTGGGCAAGGCTTACGACCTCATGGAGGCTGCAGGCACTTCTTGCAGCACCGACCTCAAGACCCTGATGGGCACGCTCACCAAGTTCGCGAACAACGGTCAGCTCTCCATCTTCAGCGGTGGTTGGTTCTTGGATGGACAGGCTCCTGAGGCTTACAAGCTCGATCCTGAAGCAGACCTCATCTGCACCGCTCATTACCTCGAAGCTCTGAACATGCAGGCTAAAGCATCTGAGATCTGCGGTCTCATCGGTGGCAAGATGCCTCATATCATGACGCTCGTTCCTGGTGGTACGGCATTCGTCCCCACGGAAGAGAAGCTCGACGAGCTCTATTCCATCACGCGCGAGATTCGCGATTGGGTCGACTCCACCATGCTCCCCGACACCAAGATCATCGCAAGCGCTTACCCCGAGGCTCTCGGCTTCGGTCGTGGCTGCGGTCGCTATGTTGCTTGGGGCGTTTTCCAGCGCGAGAACTTCGAGATGGCAGATCGCTACATGCCTTCTGGTGTTGTCTACACCAACGATGGCCTTCGCCTCGAAGATCCTGATCCTTCGCTGATCAAGGAATATGTTGGTCACTCCTGGTATGTGGGCGATTCCGACCTCAACCCGAAGGAAGGCGTCACTGATCCGCTCTACACCGAGTACTATGTTGCCGGTACCGAGCACGAGGAAAACGGTCACATGATCGGTACGGTCAACGATCGTTACACCTGGTCTAAGGGCCCAAGCTACAATGGTGAATGCATGGAGGCAGGTCCGTTCTCCCGTGTTCTCGCAGCTTATCTGCGTGGCGGCGAGAAGAATGCTTACATCGTCAACAACCTCGACAAGCTCATGGCAGACCTCAACCTCACGCTTCCGCAGCTCCAGTCCACGCTCGGTCGTGTTGCTGCACGTCAGGTTGAATGCTCCTACATCGCTCACCTTATGGTCGATTGGGTCGACGAACTCATCGAAGCACTCAAGGGTGGCGACAGCGAGTACTTCCGCGCACCTGAGCACCTTACGGGCTATGGCTGCGGCATGTGGGAAGCACCGCGTGGCGCTCTCTATCACGACGAGCATGTCGACAATGGTCGCATCACTGGCTACCAGATCATCATTCCTACTACTTGGAATATCGCTCCGCGTAATGCAGAGGGCGTTCGTGGTCCGATGGAGCAGGCTCTTATCGGCACGCCGGTCAACAACGTTGATGCACCTATCAATGCGCTTCGTACCGTCCACAGCTTCGACCCCTGTACTGCTTGCGCAGTTCATGTGTCTGAGCCTGCTACGGGCAAGCACTTCGAAACCGTTACCAGCCCTTGGGGGGTGAGATAAATGGCACATCTCGCACACTATAAGCAGGCACATCCGCTGCCCATGAAGGTTACTCACTGGGTCAACCTCGTGTGCATGGCGCTCCTTATCTTCACCGGCTTTCTGATCCACTTCCCGTTCTGGGCGGGTCTTACCGGTGTCGCGCGTGGCGTGCATGTTTTCTGCGGTATGCTCTTGGTTGTCAACTGCATCCTGCGTATCATCTTCGCATTCATGTTCCACTCTGCTCCTACGGGCGGTACGCGTAACATGGTTCGCGACTACAAGACCTACCTTCCACAGGCGGACAACAGGCATCAGCTCGGTGCTTGGATCAAGTATTACCTGTTCATCAAGAAGGATCACCCGCTGTCAGCTAAGCTGGGCGTTCCGCAAAAGCTCTCTTATCTGGCTGTTTGCGTCCTGATCCTCGTTATGGGTTATACCGGATTCTGCCTCTGGATCCCCACCGCTTCCTGGAGCTTCTTCGCTGCAGGTACAGCAGCAGTGGGTGGCATGATGTCAATGCGCATCATCCATTACTTCATGATGTTCGTCTTCATCTGCTTCTCGATGATCCACATCTACCTGGTCTTCATCGAAGGCACGGCGAACGCGAAGAACATGCTGGCGGGCAAAGAGCACGGCGGTCTGGTCTACGACCCCGAGCGTCACTGCATCGTTGGCGAAGACCACAGCGTAGGCGATCACTAATCGCATGCGCCTTGGCGCTGCGCACATTGTGCGCGAACCGAACCGTTCAGCTTACTGAACGAAATACGGTCATCAGAAAGGACTCGATTCGTCGGGTCCTTTCTTTTTTTTGCAGTAACGAGACGAGGGGAGGGTGACAAGGGGGTGCTTCCCGAAGAAGGAAGCCACTAGCACTATGCGCTGCCTGAAGCGCGCGGGGTCCTTCGTATAATGAAAGACAACACTGGCTTTAAGAAGGGCTGCCATGAAAAAGAGTGACGAACAGGAACAGAAGTACCGCAAAGAGCTGATGAAGGGCCTGCCTCCCATCAATCTTGGCGCACTCTTCATGCCGCCGATCTGGGGACCAGCAAACGGCATTTGGATCACGATCCTGTATTACCCGCTGTGGCTTTTCGCCGATAACCTCTTCTATGCTTCCTTCACGGATCCTTCTCCGCTTTCGGTAGTCTTTTCGATCATCGTTGCTGTTCTACTCGCGGCGGTCACCATCGTGTTCGCTCGCGTTTCACAGGGGTATGCCTGCGAGCGCGCCATCTCGCTCGGGCGCACTAAAGAGTGGTATATCAAGCGCCAGCGCGTTTGGGCAGTTGCCATGGGTATCCTGGCTGCTCTGATGATCTTCGGTGCCACCTACTACAACCTGGTCATTCGTCCTGGCATGCCAGTGGCGTAATGCAAGAAGGGGAGCGCGCTATGAAGATCGCTGTCTTTTGCGTGGGGAATCGCCTGATGCTCGATGATGGTATCGGCCCTGCAGTCTACGATGAACTGGTCGAGCACTATGAGATCCCTGAAGGGGTCGATCTTTACGATCTGGGCTGCATGACCATGAAGCTACTGAACAAAGTGGACGAATACGACTTCATCATCACGGTCGATGCGGTTGATGGAACGGACAGTGAACCAGGCACGGTGTTTCGCTATAAGCCCGAAGACATCGCGCGCACACAAGATGCGATGGCTTCACTTCACGAACTCAAGCTCGTCGACCTCTTCGATGCGGCGCAACTGCTCGGTTATTCATGCGATGGCATCTGCTACGGCATGCAGATCGAGAACATGTCGCCCGCAGAGTTGGTAGAGGGTCTCACCCCGAAGGTGTATGAGCGATTGCCGTTCTTGGTGGAGACCGTGGTGGCTGAGCTCGATCGCCAAGGCTATCCGCTTACGCGCAAAGAGGCGTAAGCTCCCTGCTTGTTAAACGAAATACTTTCCGAAGAACGGGATTTTCTTCAAGACATATGCAATCCCGAACGAAATCACTATGGTGACAAGCGCCATAACGAGTGCGGCGATGATCGGGTCAAAGCTTACTGCACTGAAGCCCATTGCAATCAAAGCACGTAAAACGAAGATGTGAACGACGTAGACCCCTAAGGTGCATGCTGAAAGCTCACGGATGGTTTCGAGGTGCGTGTGATCCTTGGGCAGATTGGCAAGAGTTGTTTCAGGTTCAGTTTCGTAAGTTTGCACAAGATTGCCCCAGCGTCGAGTGAAGCATTGCTTTACCAAAATAAATACCGCGGCTGCAGCGAACATGAAGGGGAAGTGGTTGCGGATTACAAGAGCGTTGGCGGATCCTTGTTCAAGAGATACCCATGAGCTGCACAAGACCGCTACAGCGAGCGTGAGGATTGCTAGGACATAGATCGTCCAGCGCATCGTGCGTGAAGTATTATGCGAGGCAAGATAGTAGCCAAGAACAAAATAGAAGGTATAGCCTAGTGGCAGTTGGATCATGAATGCGCTGAAGAACTCTTGTGCCGCAGGGATAGTCCCTGCTCCCGTAGCAAGCGGTACCACAAAATTCATTACAAAGGCGAAGACAAGGAAGTAGCGCATAACCTGTTCATTTGCTGTAATGCAACGTAGAATCGGCACAGCAATATAGAGCCCTAACAGCATGAATAAGAACCACAAATGTGGTGCGCCGAACAGTATGTCATGGATGAAACCGGCAACGCTTTCTCCGATCCATATGTTAGGCAGGTCATAAACAAGTGCATAGAGGAGACCCCAGAACAAGATCAGACGAACGAGCTTTGGTATGTTCCTGGTCCAAAGTTTTTTGATGGGTTGTTCGCGTGCCGGGTCAAGGAAGAGTGCTCCACTGATCATGACGAACACTGGCACGCCCCAGCGCGTGATGCAATCGTAGAGATTGATCGCCTGCCATTCTGAGGTGTAAACGCTAAGCTGATACCAATAGGAACCAGCAACGTGCAACAGCACGATCGCGCAGATCGCTACGATCCTTAGTACATCAAGATAATAACGTCGCTTTTCCAAGATCGGTTACCTTCGTTTCGGTGTTGCCATATCCTGAGACGCGCCAAATGTTGGTCGAGTAGATGCTATCCACGTTCGAGTTCGGCGTTGATTGCATTAGCGAGATCGTCCATGCGGCTTTTCATGTAGGGACCTGGGCAGGCAGTGCTCTTGTCGAACATGCCATGGTAGGTAAGATTACCGGTTGTATCGCCAGTATAGTTGATCTCTTCGATGCCGTTGCGTTCGCAGATATCAACACAAAGTTCGACTAACTTATCGAATGCTTCATCGCTTACATGCCAATTCCCGCCAACCTCGTCGTTAGCTACCTCGATAGTGATAGATTCCTCATCATTATCACGGTTCTTGCTGGTCCATGCTCTGTTTGTTTCTTCAACAAAAAGTGCCACATTGCCTTCAGAATCGATCCCATAATTTGCAGAGGCTTGCACATCGCGCCGAGCAAAGCGATCACCGACGCTCCTAAGTCCTGAATTGCCTGCCATATGGTGGATCGTGATCTTGGAGATAGGTTTGCTGCGCGGAAAATCGGCATTCGCGGTCAGATAAACATAATCAGTGAGGGGGCTGTTCTGCTCAATCACCGCTTCCTTTTGTTCGCCCTCTAGTGGATACCCCACATAGTCAGGGATCCTTTCGCCGCCGAAGAACCAAGAGGCAAAAACCAGCGCTGCAATTACAATAGCGCCGCCAAGCAGTAGCCATATTGCAATCTGGGAAGCCTTGCTGCTCTTTATTGTCTGATTGGTCGTAGCGGTTTTGTCTTTTCCATCTTGGTCTTTGATTCGGTCACTGCTCATGGTGAGTCTCTTTTCTAAAAAGCTGAACAGTCTGATTACTGGATAGTATGCTCATACGGTCGTGTATCGAGTACCGCGCTTGACACGTGATGTTCCCGAACGCACGTTAGAACGATCCGAGGTATATCCACAGTATTGCAAAGTGCAGCAAGCAGAGCGTACCGAACAAGAGCTTTGTCCCTATTGCAGACAATTTCTTTGTAGGCGTGGTCGATCCTCCAGCAGTCAGAATGAAGGTGCTAACAATACCAACGTAATAGAAACCGGTGTCGGTGAGTAGATGAAAGAGAAATGCTGCATCTTCGCCATGCTGTGCCTCACGATAGCGTTTTATGAATACGCGAACAGCAATAACGATGAGCGAGATCATAGCGATAAGACCGAATTCTACTCCCACATGAATGAAGACGTTGTGAATATGATTTGTGTTGAAGAACGGATCGGCATCTTGTAGGTTGAGCGTTTTCCATTGCATTGCACCAACGCCCGTAATTGGGTCGACGAATAGGTATCCTAGACCATTTGCCATCATAGCAAGGCGCTCGCTGAACGTGAACAGCACACTTGGACGCATGAAGAGGGCAAAGGGGATACAGAGAAGGCCAAGAATCGAGATGGTGAGGGCGACTTTGAAACTCCGCTCAAGGAACTCCCCAAATCGCTTCCAAAGTATCACCATGAAAACGAGATATGCCAAGATCGCTACGCAGAGAATTGGCGCGTCTGCGCGCTCGGCGGCCATATACATCAAGAAGCCGATTGCCAGGCAAAGTACGACTTTTCCTACAAGAGCTACCATGAAATGCGCGGATTGCTTCCAGCTTGTGCTGCGTCCTTGCGACACGAACAAGACGATCAATCCAACGACAAGAGCTGCAACGCTTCCCATCGAGAGCGTCATCGCGAGCGCGACCAGGATAAACGGCTCGAAGCGCTCAACTATTGTGAAGATCTTGCCGCGTTCTTCAGTCATGCGACAACTTTGCAAGGCGAACCAGCTCAGGACCAGGAAGATGCCAAGCCCGTTTGGCGATCCGATCACAAATTCCAGGCGCGTTGGACTCACAAAGAAAGCCTGGTAAGCAAACGCAACAACGCTCACCACCGCTGCAATACCTGCCCACAAGACGCATAGGCAGCGCAGCAGATTCGCCTCATTCGTCTTCAAGCTGCAGGATGCTGCGTAAAGGGTGAGGAAGATCAAGTGTAGGCAACCATAGCCGCGCATGATATTCTCGTGCGTGGTCCATGACGAAATGAGGTTCATGATCAGGTAGACCGCAAGCGGAATGAAGATCCACCAATCGATGTGCACCTCGCGACGGAATAGGCAGGTTATGCAGATTGCGATGCCAATCAGCGAAAGGAACGCAATCGTGCCTCCACTCATCATGCTAAGGACGATGAAGCTTGCAAATAATACGACAACCAGTGCGCTCAGTGATCCTTTGGCGAGCTTATTCGATTTGCTTTCGCGGTGTTCTCTAAGTGAAGGAGCGATGATTTGAGCCATTGATAGTGACCTGCCGTTTCGGTCGAGAGATATAGTCAGTCAATTATAGCCCGAAATAGCCGATTCGCCGAGCTTATGAAGTAATCGATGTTCAGGGAGAAAGAAATCTGAACAGCATGATAATGCGAGATTAAAGATCTAAAGTCAGAAGCGTATAGCGCCTTTTCATACAATTGAAAAGAGCCTGGAAAAATGGTAAAATATCAGTGTTTACTATGACTTCGCTATGATTTCACTATAAGTACAGGTCAGAAGGATAGCAACTGATTTCGTTGTTAGAGCACAGTTAAGAGGATGGCTCCAATGGAAAGACAGAAAAATGCAAAGGCTCAACAAAGCATAAAATATCGTTTGCTAGCCTGTGTGGTCGCGGTTGCATTGGCGATCGGCCTTTCAGCTATGCCTGCGCTGGCAGAGCCAAACGAAGATGCAAGTGGATCGATCAGTATCGTGTCGGTCGATACCTCAACGGACGCTAAGGCCGAAAAGGCTGATGCTTCGAAGAGCGAATCAAGCGCAAGTGATTCTTCGAGTAAGACTGAAGGCTCTTCCAATAAGTCAGATAGCTCTGCTCCGGCCAAGAAGCCTGTATCTTCTGATGTGCTGAATCCTGCTGAGAAGTTGGGTGCGGTTCTGGAAGGGGAAGGCCAGGCAGCTGTTTCGAACGCAACGGGTATTTCAGTGGCTTCGGAAGAGAGTGATGAAGAGCTCGATGAAAAGGAGCAGGCCAAGAAGAATATCAAGGCTGCCATCACTACCATGGGTAATTATGTTGCTACCTATTATGGTGACCTGGTGATCGATAAGAAATTCATCAGCGGTCCGCTCTATACCGTGCTTGACGAGCAGGGTAAAGCAGTTGCTGCTCAGTATACAGTTCAGTTCACGGTAGTTGGTTATCGTTTGGGTTGCGATATCAATAATGCAACGAGTGATGATGTGGTCTACAAAAAGCGGACGATCGGCATCAAGGTTGATGTTGGCGGCGACGGCAATTCGGAAAAGCTTGAAGGGCTCCCAGAAGGTCAGTATGTCGTTACCGAGATTGAGTATCCAGGCTGTGGTTATACATGCGTGGAGCCTTCCCCTTCTTATATGGTAAAGACCATAGAATGGACTAGTAGCCGTGATACGCCTGTGGGCGACAACAATAAGCTAGAGAAATCTATCACGTTTAACTTCCAGAACAAAGGAACAGGTACTGATTATCCCAACCAGGGCTTTGTGAACCACTATACCAATCATGTTGATGCAGGATTCGGCTGGACAGAGCGCGATTAGTATTTGAGAAGGGCCTACTAGGATCAAATAGCGTTGTGGTCAAGACAACAGCAAGGCCAGGACAGCAATGAAGCTAAGGCAACATCGACCAGACTAAGCGAGGGACGATATGACAAGGGTACGAAAACGAATCATCACCATAGGATTGATTGCGATCCTTGCATTAGCGTTCGCAGCTCCTGCCTATGCGTACTTCACTGATGTTCAGCGTGCATCAGGTGCTCAAGAAGTCGATCTGAATTACAGTGCAGAGGTCACCGAGAAGCATGAAGATCCAAATAGCAGCCTGCTCGATAAGGTCGTTTCGATCAAGAATACGGGTAGCTCTGACATCATGGCGCGTGTCTTCGTCTCTGATGCGATGGATGGGTGGAAGGTTACTGCAACGATGGCGGATGCGACGGTTTGGAAATCGGAGAAGGTTACTGGCGGAACGCTCTATACTTATACGCCCGTCATTCGTCCGGGTGAAACAAGCGGTGAGCTTAAGATCGATGTGAGCGGAACCCCTGAAGAGCATTGGCCTGATTTTGATGTCATTGTCGTGGGCCAGACGAGCCCAGTTGCTTACGATGACAATAACAAGCCCTATGGCTATGCCTGGAAATAGGATGCAAGTAAGGAGGTAGCCTGAATGAAAGCAGAGAAAAGTAAGAAGAAGATCATGGCTCCCGTTGTTGCCTTGCTTGCAACAGCGATCATCTTGGTGGTCGCGATGGCGGGTACGGCGCAGGCAGCGCTTGATAAGCGCTCAAACGTCTACGAAGCGAATATCCAGCTCACCAGTCTTGATGTTGCGCTGACTGAGAATGGGCAGGAGCGCTCGGGTGAGGATACTTTGCTCACGGACTTGATTCCAAAAGACAAAGAATTCGCGGTAGGCTATCGCTACGATGAGAATCTGGCGGTTAAGAACGTGGGTGAAGAACCCGAATATGTGCGTGTTTCGGTCAACCGTTACTGGGTCGATGAAGATGGGAATAAAGCGACTGATCTTCTACCCAAGCTGATCGAGCTTGGTTGGTCTGATAGCGGCTGGGTTACTGCGACAGGTACAGCGCTTTCGAAGGCTGATATGAATAAAGAGCAGACGGTCTTCTACAGCAAGAACCCATTGGCAGTAGGCGCTTCGCTTACCTTTGCAACAACTCTTCGCATCAATCCTGATATTCTCGGTGCTGCTAAGGTCGATAAGGTCGAGCAAGAGCAGCGTGGAGATGTCTACTACGTGACTACTTATTACGATTATGACAACCATAAGTTCGCGATCGACGTGGAGGTTGCTTCGGTACAGACGCACAATGCAGCCGATGCGATCAAGAGTGCTTGGGGCGTTGATATGCACAAGCTCGGCATTAACGAGGTGGACTAATGACTATGATGCAACATGCTCTCAAACCCTTAGGGGCCTTTGTTGCAGGCTGCGCTCTTGCGCTTGCGTGCGTACTCGGCTTTGCGGGTAGTGCTGAAGCGCAGACCGAAAGCGTTAGCTGGTCGGTCACTTACAATGCCGATAAACAGATGGTCTCAGATTACGATCGGGCTGCTATCGATGAGAAGCTCGCAAATTTGCAGCCAGGCGACAGCTTCACCATGTCGGTGACGTTGAACAACAAGTATTCCGATGCGACTGACTGGTACATGACTGCGGATGCGGTCAAGACGTTAGAGGAAGCTTCGAGTGCATCGAATGGCGCTTACACGTACAAGCTCATCTTTGATGGCAGAACCATCTATAGTTCTGACACGGTTGGCGGCGATGGGGCGAATGGCTTCAAAGAGATCGATGGTGCAACGGGTAAGTGGTTCTTCTTGGGCACGATCGATTCGGATGCGACTGGCAATGTGAAGATCGAGATGTCGCTCGATGGCGAGACTCAAGGCAATGCCTACATGAACACGCTGGGTACATTGAACGTTGCCTTCGCGGTTGAGGATAGTGGAACCGCGGTTGAGGGCGGTACGCTCACGAAAACGAATGATCCTTTCATGCTCGCAATCTATGCGGTCGGCATTATTGCAGCGGTCGCTTGTATTGCCTTCTCGCTCGTTTCCTTGCGAAAGCTCCATAAAGGACGTGATGCTCAATGATGCGTATGGTGGTCGAAGGCGCGAAGCGCTCTACAATCAAAGCTTTCGGATGCGTTTGTGCTGTGCTGTTTGCACTGGCGATTTGTTTTGGGGTGCAGGCTACTATAGCTGATGAGGCGCAAGCGGCAGAATCTTATAAATACACGGTAACGCTGTATGCGGGTAATGGCTCTATCAACGGTAAAGATGCAGTCACTGTCGATACCTATGACTATGGTGACCAAGCTACGATCGATGTTTCAGATTTTGATATCGTTTGCCCTGATGACAGATACTATGTAAAGGGCGTGCGTCAGGTGGGTCATGATGACTCTTCTGTTGACGCTCCTTCATTCGTTGTGAAGGAGGATACGCAGTACGTAGTTGCCTATGGTTTAAAGAAGGATCAGACCGAATATACGGTGAATTATATCGATGAGGCAGGCAATCAGCTTGCGCCTAGTCAAACCTTCAAGGGTAATATCGGCGATAAACCAGTAGTAGCTTATCAATATATCGAGGGCTATCAGCCAAATGCCTGGAATATTACCGGCACACTGTCGGGCAACACCGAAGCTAATGTCTTTAACTTCGTGTACTCGGCAGTACCTGAAGGCAGTCCTGCTGAAGGAATTGCTGGAACTGCGGGTGCAGGCGATGAGGGCACAGATGGGGCAGAGGGCGATGCTGCTGAAAACCAGGCTGTTGGATCAGATGAACCAGCAGAGTTGATCGATATTGATGATGAAGGAAACCCTTTGGCAGGCATCAGTACCGAGAATGCTGCGGGTTTCAGCATTGCTAATGTTTTGCCGTGGGTGCTTGGCGTGCTCGTGGTGATCGCGCTCATCTCAGTTATCGCGCTCATGGTCGCGAAGAAGCGTGCTGGTAAGGATGCTTCCTAATTTAGGTGGGTTATTGCAGCCTTATTACAGCCACTAAAGCAAGTCCTATTTGTTAGGCAAAAAGAGATCAAGAACCGCATGTTTACCATGCGGTTCTTGCGTTTATGGCTAGATTCTATGTTCCCAGGTCGCCATATATGGATGAAGGCTAGTCAAGGCCAAAAACTAGTACTAAACTTGTTTTAATTAGGGGGAAGCGTTTCCGCTTGTCTCAATGCAGCGATTCGCATTTCACAATCGAATAAGGAAACCCATGAAACGACTGCTTACGCACTCACAGCTCAAACACACCAAGCAGGCAGCGAATAAATTCCTTACCTGTTTCATTGCCGCGATCATGGCGGTAGCTCTATCTCTTCCTGCCGCAGGCATACCCACGCTCTCTTTTGCTGACGAACCGAATCAAGGTTCAGTTACTGTTATGCCCGCTGATTTGGAAGAGGGTAACGGAGAATCTAAAAACGGAGGATCTTTTTCTGACCAACAGAGCACTTCAGGCAATGCCGCTTTGGGTGCTGCATCATCGAATGATTCCACAAACGGAAACGATGCTGCTGGAGATGCGGGCAATACCAGTAATGGGATTGAAGATAACGGCTCTGATGCGAGCAGCGTATCCGATGGGTCTGTTTCTGAGGAGGATCCCTACAGCGGCATGACCGATGCCCAGCGCATACTTGAAGGCGTATATGTGCCTTCAGAGGAAGATGCTCCTTCAGAATCAGGAATATCTGCGCAAAGCGTTACTGCTGAGCAGTTGGCTTCTCATGTTATTCCTGGTTTGGATCCTGAAAATACCACCGTGAACCTTTTCGATTATTCGACTGGTAAGCAAGGATCGGGAGCAACGGCTGGCACTGACACGTTGGGATCAACGGCAGCACAGACACCCTACGCTAATTACACCACGTGGCTCACTGGTTCGAACAATATTAATGCTGGCCGCCTCCTTACCTTTGGCGATGGCATGCGTCACCTCGGCTATTGGAATCAAGGCCTAGTAGCAGGATATGGCGAAGTTGCTCGAGAGCATGCGGGCATGCAGAATATCGTTGAGACCACCTTGAACAATGGATATCCTGTCATCAACGCGAACGATCAGACGGGATATAACGTCAATACGCAGTTCTATAGCACTGCTTCACGAAGCTCGACCTGGTCTCCGAATGAGATGATCTATGGAAATGCAGGGCCTCTCTACAGCCGCAGTCTTGCAAACACAGTTGGTAGCGTAAAGTTCGATCCAGTGCTTGGCTGGAATATTGGTCGCGCAGTTCAGGCGCAAGCGCAAGCAGCTGCAGATGGAACTACATTCGATTTCAGCGTATTTCCGCAGGACGAAGCTACCGCAAGCAGTTTTTATAAAGGCGCATTCGCAGGAACTTCCTATGGGGTAGATTGGGCAACTGGTTCTGACCTTTCAACTGATATCCGTTCGCTCCAGTACCTGTTCGACCCTGATACGAGCGCACCAGGCAAAGAATCATACAAGGATGTAACCGGTCTGTTCCAGATGGATGACCAGGGTTATTACTATTACAACATGCGTAAGAACTTCGCTGAGTTCGTCAACGATCCGCAAGGGGATAGCTCCGGGCATTTCACGCTCTACGACGCACCTGCGGGGCTGCGAACCGATGGCGATGAGAACTCGGTGGGTGGGTTCTTCCCCTTCAATTCAGCAGAAAAAGCCTTCAAGCTTGGACCGGATGGTCAGCTTGAGAACAACTTGCGTGCCGACAATAATATGAACCCAAGCGGTACAAGTGCGATGCGCCCTGATATCGTCAACGAAGAGCCAGTCGATCATCATCTCGGTATGACCGTAGAGACAACATTCCGTCAGCCGATCGATGGTAAAGTAGGCAGTAATGACATGACCTTTGAGTTCTCGGGAGATGATGATGTTTGGGTCTTCATCGATGATGTGCTCGTGCTCGACCTGGGTGGTATTCACTCAGAGATCTATGGGACGATCAATTTCGCTACAGGTGATGTGAATATTGGTAATGCATTCGACACCAATGGCGAGATCTTCGATGCTGACGGTAACTATCTTTCTGAACCGATCATCAAGACAAATCTTCGCGAGAAATTCGCTGAAGCTGGTAAGGCCGATGAAGTAAATTGGCACAGCGAGCGCAACACGTTTTCGTCGAGCACCTCGCATACGCTCAAGATGTTCTATCTTGAGCGTGGCAACTACGATTCTTCTATCTCGCTCAAGTTCAACCTTCAGCCCCAGTTGTACCAACAGCTGAAGAAGGTCGACCAAAATGGCGAACCGCTCGAAGGGGCTGAATTCGACCTGTATGCGACCAATGTTCCTGCTGGCACGAATGCACAGAATGCCCAAGATGTTACGCTCGATCAGGTGAGCACGAGGGGCGAGCGCATCGCTCATGTGGTGACCGACGCGGATGGCATGGCTAAATTCACCGATCCGAATGGGCGAACAGGCACACAGGACCCTTTCAATTTCTCGGACCGTTATGACGGTGGCAGCGAAGGTTTGCTCTATATCTTGCGCGAGACAAAAGCACCCGCAGGATACAAGTCGGTTCCGTCTGATCTGCTCTTGCGTTTCAATCCGCAGAACACCATGCTCATTGTGAACAACCGCTACCAAACGGGCGCATACGCAAGCTTCAACAGTTATGTTACAGGCAACAACGGTTCGGTCTACTACGGTCAGATCGGCGAAAACGGTGAGACGGTGACCAAGATCCCCGACGACCAACTGGGCGGTGCAGCTTCGGCGAACGTGCCACTCGATTCGCAACAGTATGGCTTAGTGGTGGCGGTTCCGATGCTGAAGCAGCCGAGCTATAACAGCTCTCGTGCGTGGTTTCCGCTCTATGGCGACAATCTGGTCGGCTTCCAGACCGTGCATATCGGCGATCTAAATGCTGACACCACGCAGTATCGCAAGGACAATCGCACTTCGGCGCTAACCGCTGCGCTCATGCAGTCCGCTGAACATTATCGTTCCGATCATCACCTCGATAACGCTCATACCGAAGGCTGGCATCTTGATTGGAACGACGAGACGAGCCGCTTGGAAGGCACGCTGCAGAATCTTCCTGGACGCGCCGACCGCTACATTCTCACCAACCCCGATGGTGACATGAGAATGTATTACGCGCTGATCGAGCCTGATGCGCTCGCACGAGTGCTCGGTGTTTCTGAAGATGAGGTTCGCGCTATGAGCACCACCGAACGCTACGATGCGCTCGGGCGGGTGGCTATGAGCGCAGTGGATGCGGATAACGGCGAGCCAGGAGATAGCATCAACGAGCTCATACAAAAGATCGATCCCTATCCAGATAGCTTCCAAGACCGTGGCTTCACAGCCCTCGACATCTCCGAGTTCATCCGCAACTTCCGTTCGGTCCTTTACGTTCCGAATGAGCAGCGTCAGCTTCGTGTGACGAAGATCGACCAGAATGGCGTGGCGAAGAATGGTGCTGAATTCGCACTCTTCAATTCTGAGGATGATGCGCGAAACGACTGAAATCGCTTGGCAGCTGGCTACACGGCAACCGTTGATGGGTCGGATGGCATGCTCGTCTTCGAGCCGCGCCAGAGCCATACCGAAACTAGTGATGGATATGCAGATATGGCTTGGCCAAACGTGACCTTTGAGGGTGGGGCAGCAACGTACTACCTGAAGGAGACGCGTGCTCCTGCTGGCTGCGACATCAATGACACGGTCATCCCGGTGAAGGTGGGTGTGTACTCGATCTACGCCGATGCAGGCACGCCTGATGATAATGTGAGCGTATCGGCTGGCGTTGGTAAGCTCACGCAAACGATGGTGCAGTATGCCTCAGAAGGTGATGTCAATATCACGCTGCGCGACATCACGTCGTTCGCGCAGTCGCAGCCGGCGGGAAGCTTTGGGCTGCAGGATTGGGAAGACGTCTACCTGAGCGACACAGGATCGGCGAAGGTCCCGCGTTCGATGAATCTGCATTACGGGCAGAATGCGGTCGTGGACTATGGTCTTTCAGACGAGGATGGCGGCAAGAATATCCAGCCGTTCTTCGTGACGGATTCGGGTTATTTGCGCACTCGCGTCCAGCAGAACCTACATGCACACGACGATCCGAACGATCCTGATCATTCGGATGCAGCCGCTGACGATCTGGGTGATATGGATATCACCAGTCTATTCAGCCTGATCAACACTGTTATTGTGACCGATAGCAACGAAACCGCTCCCGCGGCGGGCGATCTTTCTATCAGCAAGAAAGTGGAAGGCAATACGCTGAGTGCCGATCAATACAACAGCCTCTTCCATTTCACCCTACATATCTATGATCAGAATGGTACCGAACTGCCGAACACGCAACGCTACTATTTCTATGGCAAAGACCGTGTAGGCTTCATCGGCAGTGGGGATGAAATTCCGCTGCATCATGATGAAGACCTGGTAGTGATGGGCATTCCTGAAGGGTACACCTACAAGGTGGTCGAAACCGACGCAGATCAGGATGGTTTGTTCGTTTCGCCTATTGGCGGCACGATCGAGGGTGAGATGCAGAAGGATGCAGTGTTCGAGGCGGCGTTTACGAATTCGCAGGACAAACCCAAAGAGCCAGATAACCCAGATAATCCTGACAATCCGAACAATCCCAATAACCCAAATGAGCCGAACGGCTCGGACGGTGATGGGGATGGATCGCTGTTGGCGAAGATGGGCGACTGCATTCCATATGCGCTCGTAGTAATTGCATTAGTGGCAGCAGGTGCTGCAGTTGTGGTAAAGCGTCGCGCAGGTGGGCAGGGACCGATCGGCAAGCACGGTCGCTTGTGATCGTGCTTATTCCTTTTTCGCCTTGTGGTGTTTGAGCTTCTGTGTTTGCTTGCGCGCGAGCTTCTCGGCGTGTTTCTTGAATGCGATCCATGTTTGCACGACCGCTCCGATCGCACAGATGCCAAGCGCAATGCCCGCAGCACTTTCGAAGGTTGAAAGGGCAAAAGCCCCACACTGCTCCCAATTCGTGCTCACCGCGTAGAACATGGTGTAGTAGAGACCACGACCAGGAACGAGCGGGATCACGGAAATCAGGAAGAATACCGCAGTAGGCGTTTTGTAGATATGCGCGAGGACCTCAGCATAAATAGCTGCGAACATCGAAGCGATCAAGCATGAGGGAAGCAATCCTGCATTCATGCTGTGAAGAATGTAGTAGATGATCCAGGTGATAACGCCGCCGATGGTTGCGTAGAGAACGTGGCATTTTCGCACGTTGTAGAACAGGGCGAAGCCAAGCGCAGCGATGAAGGTGATGGCTATCTTGAAGAGAAATTCGCTCCACTCCATCTAGATCACCCCGCAAAGACTAGCCAGCCAAAGTGCGCCCATGAATCCCAGCACGAGCGAGGTGGCGAGAAAGAGGCTCTCGATAAAGCGCATGACGCCTGATATCGTTGCCCCTGAGAGCATGTCGCGTGTTGCATTGGTCATCGCTACGCCAGGAATGAGGAGCATGATCACGCCAATGATGACCATGTCGATATTGATCGCAGGAATGGGTTTCGAGGCCAGGCAGATAAGAATACCGAAGATAAATGACGTGAGGAAGTTGAAGACCATTGCGTTAGGTGTGAGCTTCTGAAAATGCTTGATGCAAAAGCAAATGCCCAGCGCGAAGAAAGCGGAAACGAGCCCGTCGATAAGCGATCCTCCGAAGAAGATGGCGAATCCACCTGCTGCAAGTGCGCCACCCAAGTAGAGCGAAACCTTTGGGAACGGCTTTCCTTTGATGCGCTGCAGGCTTTTGCGCAGATCGTCTGCAGGGATCGGGCTTTGACAGTATGACTTGCAAAGGTCGGTAAGTGCTTCGAGCCGATCGAAGTTCGTACTGCCTTCATTAAGGATGCGCCTGCTCAATGTGTGTTCGTTGTGGCCTGGCATCGTTGCGGTGGCGATGATGAGTTCGGTGATCACCAATACATCCATCTTGTAAGCGCCATAGGCTTTGCCCATCTTGACTAGGATGTCTTCAACGGTGTCTACGTCGGCACCGGCAGCAAGCATGGCCTCGCCGATATCGAGCATGCAAGAAAACGTCTCAAGTTGTTCTTTTTGAGACTGCTTGGTTGCATCTTGCTTGCTTTCGATAGCTGTGGTCATCGCATGCCTTCGTGCCAAGTTTGAACAAACGTCTGTGTTCGCAGGGTGGTGGTTACATTCGTTTTTTACCTCACGTGATGAGTGGTTGCTTCTATCCTGCCTCTATTTTTCAGAGGGAAAAGGGTAATTGGCATTTTGTTTTAGATTGGTGAACGAGTCGACAATTTGGAATCACTCTTATCTAAGTTTGGGAGCAACCTATAGTTGCGGAATTGCAAACTAGAATCGGTGGTGCGGATTTTCCTGCTCGAATACTCTATTCTGGTAGGTAAGGGCATCAATACGAAGGAATAGCATGAACATCGATATGGCAAAGCGGTTGGCCGATAGGCGCAAACGAGCGGGTTTTTCACAAGAGTCGCTTGCACTCGAGCTTGGTGTGAGCAGACAAGCAGTTTCCAAGTGGGAGCGTTCAGAATCTTCGCCCGATACGGATAATCTGATCGCGCTCGCTCAGCTCTACGGCGTTTCTTTAGACGATCTTTTGTATAAGGATGTCGAAGATGATCCTGAAAGTGCGATTGATTCTGAGGCGGCAGTGTCTGAGGGTGTTGCGTGCGATTTGGAGGGCAACAACTCTGTGGCTACCTGTGAGGGCGCTTCTGCGGAGGCAGGGCATGCTCATGAGAATGATGGGAATGAATCGAATGATCCATCAGCGGATCAGCCTGATGGAACTGTTGATAATGAAGGGGATCATAACTACTCTCGTCGCGAAAGTGATGACGTCCACATTGGTCCTGATGGCATTCATATTGAGAGCAATGGGAAGGGAGATTCCGTCCACATAAGTTGGAAAGACGGCATCCATGTTAAGGACGGTAGCCACGGAGATGAGGTTCACGTTGGTTGGGATGGAATTCGTGTAAACGATCATCGCTACGATGACTGGCGCGATGCGCATGCGCATTGGGATGGATCGAAGAAGAAGCACCCAAATCCAGCCTGGCGCAATTGGAATGTTTTCCCCTATCCATTGCTCGCAATTCTTGCATATTTCGCATTCGGATTGATGAGCGGTATTCCTGGCGCGTGGTTTTCAGGGATCGGATTTTTCCTTTCGATCCCTGTGTACTATGCTCTTGGCGGCCTGCTCTTTGGGAAGCGGGTGAGTGCTTTCTTCAGTGCACTCTATTCATCGATCGCGATCGAGGTCTTCATCTTGCTAGCTTTGGACGGGTGCGCGCATCCTGGATGGATCGTGCTCGTGAGTATCCCTTTCGTTGTGGGATTGTTCAACGGCATCGCTCATTGGTGGCGCACTCGAAAGAAGTGATGCTCGAAGCGGCTTGATAACGGAGGCTGTTATTTCGTTCAACGACATGGCCGATAGCTCCTTATCTGCTCTTGACGTAGGTGAAGCAGTCGCAAATATCATTACTAATGTGTAAGTGAATCAAAGCTGCTGGGTCGCGTGCGTAAGAGGGCGGGTATGATGGGTATGGAAGACGGTGCCTTCCCAGGCGTTTGGCTGAAGGGGCTAGGCGTAAGGAATGCTTCGCTAGAACGGAGAACCTCATGAACATCTTGCTCGTTGAAGATGATGCTTCGATCGTAAGCGCGCTTACCGATCTGCTTCACAGTGAAGGATTCAGCGTTCAAGCTTGCGCGACGCAGGATGCGGCGTGCGAAGCATTGGCACGCACGACCTTCGATATCGCACTGCTCGATGTAACGCTTCCTCAGGGTAACGGGTTCGCGGTATGCGCGGCTGCACGCGAAGCTGCCCCTGAAATGCCCGTGATCTTTCTTACCGCTTCCGATGACGAATACTCCACGGTGGCAGGTCTCGATATGGGCGCGGTCGACTACATCGCTAAACCGTTTCGGGCACGCGAGCTCGTCTCTCGCATTCGTAGCGCACTTCGACGGGCGCATCCTGCTGAAAGCGCGTTGTTGGTGGGGGACGTTCGCGTCGATCCTGCATCAGGGGCTGTGACCAAGGCGGGCAAAGAACTCTTTCTCTCTGCTCTCGAATACCGCTTGCTGCTCTTCTTCTTCCAGCATAGGGGAAAGCTCGTCACGCGCGAGGTGTTGCGTGATGCTATCTGGGATAGCGCTGGCGAATACGTTTCCGATAATGCGCTCAATGTGTATGTGAAGCGTTTGCGCGAGAAGATCGAGACCGATCCGAGCGAGCCCGAGATCATCATCACGGTGCGTGGTCTTGGCTACAAGGTGGGTGAGTAGCATGGGTTCGTCAAGAACATTCACCTGGCAGTGCATAGCGCTCGTGGCGATCGTTGTCGTGTTCGCGCTTGTCGCTCCAGCAGAGAGCAAATTCTGGGTGATGCTGACCGGGCTGGCTGCTGCAGCATTCTTCATAGTGGTTTCATTAGCACGCCACCAGCAGATCAAGTGTCTTGCTGGCGAGATCGACGAAGTGCTCCACAATGGTCGACGTATCGATTTTTCGATTTCGAGCGAAGGCGACGTTGCGGTGCTCACGAACGAGCTGCAGAAGATGGTCGCGCGCCTCGCACGAACGACCGAACAACTCGAAGCTGAACGCAATGCGCTCGCAAATTCGCTCGCAGATATATCGCACCAGATTAGGACACCACTCACGGCTATCACGCTCATGCTCCCTTCTATCGAGCGTGCAGAGAACGAGACCGAACGCAAACGAGCAGTGCGCAAGCTCGAATCCATGATTGAGCGCGTTTCGTGGTTGGTGACCGCGCTCTTGAAGATCGCGAAGATCGATGCAGGTTCGATGCGTGTCGAATCGAAGCCTTCGTCATGCGCGGAGACCATCAGGCGCGCGATCGCGCCGCTCGAGCCTGCGCTCGACTTGCACGATGTGAGCCTGGTGGTGGATCTTGACCAGGACTCTTCGTTCGAGGGCGATCTTCTTTGGACTGCAGAGGCGGTCGAGAACATCGTGAAGAACTGCATGGAGCATACGCCTGCGGGAGGTTCGATCGAGATCACTGCTCGAGAGGACGTGCTGGCAACAACGATCGATATCAGGGATTCAGGATCGGGAATCGACCCAGTCGATCTGCCTCATGTGTTCGATCGATTCTATCGCGGTAGGGCGCAAGACAACGAACATGCTAGTGAAACGAGTGGTTTTGGCATCGGGCTTTCGCTTGCGCAAGCGCTTGTTTCGGCGCAGGAAGGCACGCTGCGTGTAGCGAACAACCCCGAAGGGGGAGCGCACTTCCAGATCGCGTTCCCGAAGCTTGTGGTGTAGCGCACCATTAAAGCGCACGGCCGGATGAATGTACATCGCAGGATGAAAGCGCACAGCAGGATGAACGGGGCCTGTAGGCGCGAAGAAACGTACGAAGCGTTGAATGACAGAACCGTAATATGCGCGTTATAGGCAGGATAGCTTGCCTCTCCATACTTATTCTTGCTAACTCATAAAAAAGGAAAGGATTCCACCATGGAAATCTTGAAAGTTGAGCATCTCACGAAGGTGTATGGAGAGGGCGAAACCGCCACGCGTGCGCTCGATGATGTGAGCTTCAGCGTGGAAGAGGGCGAATTTATCGCGATCATCGGATCGTCTGGATCGGGCAAGTCGACGCTTCTGCATTTGATCGGCGGGGTTGATCGCCCTACTTCAGGCAGCGTCCTGCTCAATGGCATCGATGTCTATTCGCGCAGTGATGAAGAGCTTGCAGTCTTCCGTCGCCGTGAAGTGGGACTCGTGTATCAGTTCTATAATCTGGTCCCTGTTCTCAATGTGGTCGAGAATATGACGCTGCCTGTTGCGCTCGATGGGCGCAAGGTGAACACGCAGCGGCTCGAGTCGCTTTTGACCCGTCTTTCACTCCATGGTCGCGAAGGACATCTGCCGCGTCAGCTCTCTGGTGGCCAACAACAGCGTGTGGCGATCGGCCGTGCGCTCATGAATGCACCGTCGGTCGTGCTCGCTGATGAGCCGACCGGCAATCTTGATACGCACAACAGCTGTGAGATCATGCAGCTTTTGCGCGACTCGAATCGCGAATTCGGTCAGACGATGATCGTGATCACGCACGATGAAGAGATCGCACTCGCTGCCGATCGCATCATCGCCATCGAAGACGGTCGCATCGCCCGCGATGAGAGGATCCGACGATGAACGTGATGACCAGCTTCACCACGAAATCGTTGCGCGCGAACAAGGCGCGCACGATCGTGACCATTATCGGCGTTGCGCTTGCTGCAGCGTTGCTCACTGCAGTCCTTACGAGCTTTACTTCGCTTACAGATTTCCTGTATAGAAGCGAGGTGGCAACGAGCGGTACCTGGATGGCGAAGGTTCAGGTGGAGGATACGAGCGCCCTTGCAAGCGATCTGGAGCATGCACAGGATGATCCCTCGGTCACCGATATCGCAACGCTCTATGACCTGGGATTCGCTGAACTGACGCAGAAACAGCAACAGCGTTTCTGGCCGTATCTGCCGATCCTTGCCCATGAAGGCGACATCGCAAATATGCTCGGCATTCACACGAGCGAAGGAAGGCTGCCTGAGAACGAAAACGAGATTCTGCTCTTCGATGGCTGGCAATCTTCACAAGGTGTGAACGTCGGGGATAAGGTCACCTTCCAGGTGGGTGAGCGTATTGCGCAGGATGCCGGCGGTAGCAGCAGTGTGGAATCCGGCGAGATCGATGCGGGTGAAGATGACCCTTCGGTCGCAAAGACCTATACGATAACCCCTGGCACGCAGCTCAATTCATCCATGGGGTATCTCGATGCGCACGTCGATGGTACTGGTCTTGATGAAACGCTCGAGAACAAGCAGGCCAAGACCTATACCGTGGTAGGCTTCTATGATCGATTAGGCTATGCGCTGTATAGCGGTGTTGGGCCAGTAGCGATCACGGCAGAGAGCTCAACGCCTGCACTTGCAGCGTTCGCCGAGGTCTATCTTACGCTGTCGGACGTGCAGAATACCGAAGAAGTGCAGGATAAGGCAGAAGCATTGTTCCCTGACGATCGGGTCGAACTTCACAATGGGCTCTTGCGCTATATGGGAATAAGTAGCGATACCTCGATCTGGACAACCTTCTACGGTTTGGTGCTCATTCTCTCTATCGTGATCATAGTGGCGTGCATCTCGCTCATCTTCAACGCTTTCGCTATATCGGTTGCGGAACGAAAGAGCCAGTTCGGTTTGCTCTCTTCAGTAGGAGCAGCGCAGCGTCAACTCCGTCGTGCGGTCATCCTTGAAGCGCTCGTCGTTGCTGTTGTTGGTATTCCGCTCGGCCTTCTGGTGGGGATCGGTGGATGCGCGATAACCTTTGCTGCGCTTGGTCCTGCTATCACGAAGATGGTGGGTAATGTGGATGAAGTGGCATTCGGGTTGTCCGTTGATCCGTGGGTCATTCTCGCAACGACCGTGCTCACGCTCGTTACCGTGCTGCTTTCGGTGTGGATTCCCGCAAAGCGCGCGAGCAAGGCGAACATCATCGACTCGCTCAAATCATCGGGAGGATCGCAAGCATCCAAACGCGGTAGGCGCCTTGCGGCAGCTGCGACCATCCCTGCGAGGCTGTGGAAGTCGAGGGGTATTTCGGGCAGATTGTTCGGCATTGGCGGAAAACTCGCTGCGATCAATCGTAAGCGTGGCACGACGAAGGGGAAGACCGCTGCAGTGTCGCTTGCGCTTGCGATCGTGCTCTTGATGACGGCAGGCTCGTTGAATACGTTCCTTGGATCGCTTGTCGGTGCCGTTTCGGGCGGCAATGTTACGGCAGGTGAAGTTGCGGTCATTGCCCAGCTCGATCAAGCGAGCGAAAACGGATCCGAACGGACTACCGCAAACGAGCAGCTTGCGCATGCCAACGAGCGGTTTGCCAAAGAGACACGCGTTTTCGCAGATGCTTATGATCAGCTTTCTGGAGCTTCGAATGCTGAAGGGCAAGGTTGGAAGCTTACCAATTCTGCACCACTTATCGTTCCTCATAGCATTGCGGGAAGCATGTATCGTTCGGAAGATGTGCACACGGGCGGAGAGCTTTCTGATGGCGACTATGCGCTCTATGCTCTGATGGCCTATATCGATGATGCCTCCTTCGATGAGTACGCCCGCAGCTTAGGTCTTGATCCATCTGAGTATTATGATCCCGAACATCCACGAGCGATCGGTGTTTCTCGCTGCTATGGCAACGATGGTTCTCGTTATCAATTGATGGAAGCTTTGCAAGGCACAGGGGAAACTCAAGTGCTCAGTAGCGCTGTCTATCAGAATCGTTATCCTGCGCACATAACGATACAGCCAGGAGCGACGAGCAATAACGAGCTAGCGAAGTGGAGTATCGGTGCAGTTGCGTCTTCTGCTGCAGATGATGATATAGAAGGAAAGATGCTCACGCTCGATGAGGTCGACTATGCCTCGACGGGCCTGGATATTGCGGCACTCGCCGAAGAACCTCCTGCAGTTTTGGGCAAGGTGGGCGATTACCTGTGCTTGATCATGCCGGTCTCGCTTGCTCAGGGTCAAGCATTCGGGTTGGCTGGTCCGACATTTACCGGCGAGTTCGATTCGCGTGACGGAGACCATGCAGCATTGCTCGAGGAGCTTACAAAGAGCAGCACTGCATTCTTCAGCGAAGAATGCCCGTACGACTTGGCCTTCTCGTCGTATAACGATCACATCGAAGAGCGTGAATCGGTTCAGATGATGGCAACGATCGTTAACGTGTTCTGCTTGCTCTTCACGGTGATCTTGGCACTGATCGCGCTGGCGAATGTGTTCAATACCATTACCAATTCGCTCATCTTGCGCCGTCGGGAATTTGCGGTGATGAAGTCGATCGGCATGTCGAACAAGCAGTTCAGGCGCATGATCATGAACGAATGCATGAGCTTCGGCATCACAGGGCTGATCCCTGGCCTGATCGTATCGGCTGGTATATCCTATCTGCTCTATCTTGTGGTCGGAGAATCGCTCGGGGGACTCACCTTCACGCTTCCGTGGGGGTATGTGGCGCTCGCGATCGGCATGACTGCGGTGGCGATGGCGGCTTCTGTGGCGTATGGTATGCATCGCTGCAAGGCTGATAACGTGGTCGAGGCGTTGCGCGCCGATAGCATCTAACACGAAATTCCTCGCTCGTTGCCACAAGGGGCTTACGCCTGAGGGGTGGTTGGGCCGACTCGCTTTCGTTGCTCGATAGCCTGCAATATCTTGCAGGCTATCTCGTGCACTTCGCTCCTTCGAACAGCCTATTACGAATTAAGGAAGTGGACTCAGAGTCGTCCAACCACCCCACAGGCTCCGCCTCTTATGACGCGTATTCTTTTGGCTCGGATAAATATGGAGACCTTCCGTTTTGATGGTACGCATTTTGGGTAGAATCGCAGCTCTTCGGGACAAAATGCGGCAATCACGTATAATCTGCTGTAATGCGAATATAAAAGCGCATGCGTGGGGGCGCAGCGCTTTTTAGTTTTATAGCGCGAGGGGGATCCTATGGCGAAGAAGGCCGAAAACGGAAAAATAACGAAGATAGAGAAGCCCTATGGTGGTTCGACGGTAAAAGAGCGCAAGGCGGCCATGAGCCGCGGTCTTACCGAGGAGGAGCTGAAGGCTCGCAATACCATTCCAGAAACGAATCCGGCAGGCGAACCGCATCGCATCATCGCTGAAGAGCTCTATTCTGAAAACGATACGTTCGTTCCATATAAACCTGATGCGCCGAACGATCCTGATCCTGCTGCGCACGAGCTCCTTAAAGAAGGCGTATTGCGTGAAGGCCAGAAGATCACCGACCGCATTGGCGTGAAGGTAGCTCCGACTGACCCCGATTATTGGGGACTTGCGAGCGTGATGACCGAAGAAGAGGCAGCGCTCACTGCACACATGAAGGTGCGCAAGCCGCTCACGTTCGAGCAGCTCAAAAGCGCGAGTGAGCTTGAGAGCGAGAAGCTTCAGCAACTCCTGGACGATCTTTCCATCAAGGGGATCATCGAGTACAACTGGGAGAACCTCGATGGCAAGAATCCGAATCATGAGAAGCGCTATCTGCTTCCTATGTTCGTGCCCGGTTCGGCGGAGTTCACCGTCATGAACCAACAGCAGCTTGAAGAGCACCCCGAGATCGGCACGTTCTTCGAGCGCATGGCGTTTCTGCCGCTTACGAAGGTCACAAAGATGGTGCCGCCCGGTGGTGCAGGCATCGGCATGCATGTTATCCCTGTCGAGCGCGCGATCGAATACGAGAACGAGGCAGCTGATGTCGAGCGCATCTCGCACTGGTTGAAGAAATACGATCGCTTCTCCGTGGGCGCATGCTCATGTCGTGCAGCCGAGCGCGTGCGTGGTGGTAATGCAGGATCCGATCCACAGAACTGGTGCATCGGCCTCGGTGATATGGCCGACTACTGCGTGGAGACGGGCAAGGGCCATTACGCAACCTACGACGAGGTCATGGATATCCTCATCCTTGCCGAGCGCAATGGTTATGTTCACCAGATCACCAACATCGATGGATCCGATAAGATCTTCGCCATCTGCAATTGCGATGTGAACGTCTGCTATGCACTGCGTACGTCGCAGCTGTTCAACACGCCAAACATGAGCAGGTCTGCCTATGTTGCGCAAGTCGACGGCGAAAAGTGCGTGGCATGTGCGGGATGCGTGGAAGTGTGCCCCGCAGGCGCGGTGAAGCTCGGCCAGAAGCTCCTTACCGAAGATGGCCCAGTTTCTTATCCGCAACAGCCGTTGCCCACGCTTTCCTGGAGCGAGAAAGATTGGGACCCCGATTACAAGAATACGAGCCGCATCGAGTGCCATGAGACTGGCACGGCTCCGTGTAAGGTGGCCTGTCCTGCGCATATTTCGGTGCAGGGCTATCTGCGCATGGCGGCTGAAGGGCGTTATCGCGATGCGCTCGCGCTCATCAAGCAGAAGAATCCCTTCCCAGCGGTATGCGGACGCATCTGCAACAAGCGCTGCGAGGCAGCGTGCACGCGTGGCACGATCGATGAGCCAGTGGCGATCGATGATGTGAAGCGCTTCATCGCCGAGAAGGATCTCGAGGCTGAGTATCGCTACGTGCCGGAGGTCATTCCTCCCACCACGCGCGGCGGATTCCCTGAGAAGATCGCTATCGTGGGCGCGGGGCCGGCAGGTCTTACGTGTGCGTACTATCTTGCCACTATGGGGTACGCGCCTACCGTATTCGAGCGCGAAGAAAAGCCTGGTGGCATGATGGCCTATGGTATTCCGGCTTATAAGCTTCCGCGCGATGTGGTCGAGGCTGAGATCGATATCTTACGTGAGCTGGGGGTGGAGATCCGCTGCGGTGTTGATGTGGGCAAGGATGTCACGCTCGATAGCCTGCGCGATGAGGGATTCAAGGCGTTCTATCTGGCTATCGGTGCGCAAGGGAGCCGACCGCTCGGTGTTGAAGGCGAAGATGCACAAGGCGTGAGCGGAGCGCTCTCGTTCTTGCGTGAGACTATCGAGGCCGATGTAGTGGGCAATGCCTGCGATGTTGCTGACGAGGTCGTGGTCGTGGGCGGCGGCAACGTGCCCGTGGATGCCGCGTGCATGGCGCTCCGAAGTGGGGCGAAGAACGTTACCATGGTGAGCATCGAGCAGCGCGAGGAGATGCCTGCAAGCCCCGATGAGATAGAAGAAGCGCTTGCTGATGGTGTGAAGCTCGATTGTGGCTGGGGTCCGGCGAAGATCAACGCCGATGCGAACGGACAAGTTGAATCCATCACGCTTCGCCGTTGCACGCGGGTCTTCGATAGCGAAGGGCGTTTTGCCCCTGAATACGATGATGCCGACACCCGCACGATCGATTGCAAGCAGGTCGTGTTGGCTATCGGGCAATCCATCGAGTGGGGCAGTCTGCTCGAGGGGAGCGCGGTCGAGCTCGGTCGTGGGAATACGGCGGTGGCAGATGGGTTCACCTATCAGACCGCACAAGACGATGTGTTCGTAGGCGGTGATGCCTTCACGGGTCCGCGCTTCGTGATCGATGCTATCGCGGCAGGTCATGAGGCAGCAACCAGTTTGCATCGTTTCGTTCAGAAGGGAAGTTCGCTCACTACTGGGCGCAATCAGCTTCACTATGTTGAGCTGGATAAGAGCAATATCGCGCTCAATCCTGGCAAGTACGATCATGCGGGTCGTCAGGTGCCGGGTTGTACCTTTACGAGTGGAGAGACGCGCATCTCTCCAGGTGAGCGCCCCGCATTCACTGAAGAGCAGATCCGGACGGAAACTGCTCGTTGCCTTTCCTGTGGCGCGAGCGTGGTCGATCCGAACAAATGCATCGGTTGCGGCCTGTGCACGACGCGCTGCGAATTCGACGCGATCAGTCTTTCGCGTGAGCATCCTGAATGTTCGACCATGGTGCCGAGCGAAGACAAGATCAAGAAGATCCTCCCTAATGCAGCGAAGATGCTCGTCAAGCGCATCGTTCCTGGCAAGAAGGATTAGGCGCAAAGGGGAGCGAACATGCACGAACTAGGTATCGTCTTCGCCATGATCGACCAGCTTGAAGATGTGGCGAAAGAGCAACACCTTGCGCATATTCAGAAAGTGACGGTGGACCTGGGCGAAGTGTCGGGCATCGTCACGGATTTCTTCGAGGATGCTTGGACATGGGCGGCGAACAAGAACAAGCTCACGGAGGGCGCGGAGCTTGAAGTGTGCACCGTGCCCGCTGTTACCGTTTGCAACGCCTGCGGGAAGACCTATGGTACGGTCGAGCATGGCCGTATCTGTCCCTACTGCCACAGTGAAGACACGGAACTTCTTCGTGGCCGCGAACTCGAGATCCGCTCCATCGAAGCAGAATAATGGAAACCTGCATGAAAGATGACGAACGACCGGGTAGTTTGTCATCAGCCTTGTTTGAAGGCGGAGGGGCAGAGGTCGTTCAAGAAGCATTCGGCGCATTTCGGTTTGCGCGCGATGCAGGTTTCGCGTCCGAACAACACCCATTGGTGATTGATCGGCCCCCAGCATTCACGGGGGTAGAGCTTGAGCAGATCTTGTTCGGTTTGTAAGGGAGTGTCGGCATTGGAGAACTTCAAGCGGTGCGCAATGCGGAACACGTGTGTATCGACTGCGATGCCTTCGACGATGCCGAACCCTTCGTTCAGTACGATGTTCGCCGTCTTCCTGCCCACCCCAGGAAGCTTTTGAAGGCTTTTCATGTCACGGGGTACCTCGCCACCGAAATCGCTCATGATCATCTGAGCGCATGCAACGCAATTCTTCGCCTTATTGCGGAAGAATCCGAGCGAATGGATGACATCGGCAACCTCTTCCACATTCGCTTGTGCCATGGCCTCGGGTGTTCCGAAGCGTGCGAACAGGGTAGGGGTTACCTTATTCACGTTCACGTCGGTGGTCTGTGCGGAAAGAGCGACCGCGATCGTGAGTTCGAAGGGTGTTCGGTAATGAAGCGCGCATTCGGGCTCGGGATAGTGTTCACCCATGCGGCGCTCGACTTCGAGCGCGCGAGCAAGTTTATCCGCTTTCTTCTCTCGTGCCATAGCTGTCCCTTCGCTGTATCTCTGTTCTCGTATTGTAGCAGGGTTACACGATGGTAGCGCGCCTGTGGTGAGTGCGTGAAGAGCGGTGCGCTGGCAAGCGAACGGACGAGTGAATTGGTAGACTTATCTTCACTGTTGCCGCGAAAAGCGGCTTTTCGTGTTTGGTTTAGCTGCCTTCGCAGGCGCAAGAAAGGGACGCAGATGCTGATAGATCTTCTTTCGCAGACGCTCGAACGCTCGGGTGCACTTGAGAACTTCTGGGGCAAACTGGATGCTGGTGCCGATGCCACGATCGGTGTCGCTTCTTCGGCACGCCCGTTCTTGGTAGCAGCGCGCTTTGCGAAGCGCCCGCAGCCTACGCTCGTGGTGGTTCCCGGCGAAGAGACTGCCGAAACGTTCGCGCGTATGCTCGGTGCCTACGTGGGCGATGAGAAGGTCTATCTCTATCGAGAACGCGAAGAGAATCCGTTCATCCTCGATCCTCCTGCGAACGCGAAGGAGTACCAGGCGCGCGCACGCCAGTCGGCGCGTCGTCTCGAAGCGCTTTGGGCACTTCAGAGCGGAAGGTCATGTTTGGTAGTAGCATCCGCTCGAGCGCTCTTGCGCAAGGTGGCACCCGCGCGCGCTGAGGTTGCACGCCCGCTTGTGCTCGAAGCAGGAAAAGAGCTCGATGAGATGGGCATTTCAGGTGTCGAGGACTACGAGGGTCTGGTCGAGCACCTGGTGGAGCTCGGCTATGAGAATACCGGTAAGCTCGATGGACCAGGGACCTTCAGCGCGCAGGGCGGCACGATCGATGTGTTCGCGGGCAATCTGGTCAATCCGGTGCGACTCGACTTCTTCGGCGATGAACTGGAAGAGATCCGCAGCTTGCTCCCCGGAACAGGGCAGACCATCTCTTCGCGCGCGTCGGTCGAGATCTTTCCCGTGCAGGAATTTCCTATCACTTCGCGCGGTATCGCTCAGGCGCGTTCGCGGTTGGTGCCGCAGTCGAGCACCACGCCGCTCTATCGCGAACTGCTCGATGCGCTCGATCAGACCGAGATATTCACGCCACAGGCGCTCTTGCCCTATGTGTATGAAGAGCTTGATACCGTGGGCAATTACCTTCCGGATGATGCTCTTACGGTGGTGGTCGAGCCTCGAAGCTTGGTCGATGATGCGCTTCACTATCGCGATGAGCTCATGAAGAAGACGAACGCTTCGCTGCTTTTGGCAGACGAGCTCTTCTTCGCCCCGCAAGCGCTCGATTTTGGGAAGAATCAGCGCGCAACCTACGTATCGATCATGCGGGTGGGCGTGGAGCTCGATGATGAATTGGTGGTCAAGCGTGTGGATGTGGCGGGAGATGCCGATAAGCTCTTCGGCAAGCTCCATTCGCTCACGCAGCAGGGCTTCACCGTGGTGTTCTCGGTGCCGCATTTCCGCGCGCGTCAGGAGATGAAGCTCGAACTGGTCGATCGGGGGATCCCGATCAAGGAGGAGCTCGATGTGCTGGCAGTCCCCGATGACGAGGGCGAAGGCGTATCTTCATCTTCGTCTGCTCGCCCTGCGGAAGGCGAGACCGCGCCCGCGTCTTCAGATACTGCTCACCGCGCGCGCAAGCTGCGCCGTGGTGTGGTGAACATCGTCGATGTGAACATTCCGCTCGGCATGATCTTCCCTGCGGCGAAGCTCGCTCTTGTTTCGCTTGCCGATACGCAAGGTTCCATGTCGGTGCGCACCACGAAGCGCGTCGACATCACCGACATCACCTTTCCTTACAAGCCCGGTGATTATGTGGTGCATGCACATCATGGCGTGGCATTCTTCCGTGACCTTGTGCGCCGTGATGTGGGCGGGATCGAGCGCGACTACTTGCTTTTGGAATACGCTGAAGGCGATAAGCTCTACGTGCCGGTCGAGCAGTTCGATCGCGTAACGCGCTATGTTGGCCCTGAAGGAGCATCTCCGCGTCTAACGCGCCTCAATACGTCGGACTGGTCACGCGCGATAGGGCGTGCGCGCAAGGCTACGAAGCAGCTTGCGTTCGACTTGGTGGATGTGTATACGCGTCGTAGCGCGACAAAGGGCTATCAATATAGAGAGGACACGCCCTGGCAGCGCGAGATGGAAGAAGCGTTTCCTTACCAAGAAACCCCTGATCAGCTTGCGGCTATTGCGGACATCAAGACCGACATGCAATCGATCCATCCGATGGATCGGCTCGTGTGCGGCGATGTGGGCTTCGGCAAGACTGAGGTGGCATTGCGCGCGGCGTTCAAGGCAACGCAGGATAAGAAGCAGGTGATGGTGCTCTGCCCGACCACCATCTTGGCGCAGCAGCACTACACCACGTTCAAAGAACGCTTCGAGCCTTTCGGGGTGCGCGTCGAAGTGCTCTCGCGTTTCCGTACGCCTGCGCAGCAAAAAAGGACCCTTGAAGATTTCGCCAACGGGGAGGTACAGGTGCTCGTGGGTACGCATCGCCTGCTCTCGCGCGATGTGAATCCGAAAGACCTAGGGCTTGTGATCATCGACGAGGAACAGCGCTTCGGCGTGGGGCACAAAGAGCAGCTGAAGAACATGCGTGAATCGATCGATATCCTCACGCTTTCAGCAACACCCATTCCGCGTACGATGCAGATGGGGCTTTCTGGTGTGCGCGACATGAGCCTGATCATGACGCCGCCCGATGATCGCCGCCCCGTGGAAGTGCACGTGGGCGAGTGGGACCCTGATGTGGTCGCCGACGCCATCGCGCGCGAACTCGATCGCAAGGGGCAGGTGTACTACGTGAGCAATCGCGTGCGCTCGATCGATGATGCGGTGAAGCGCGTGCGTGAAGCGGCAGGTGAAGCGCGCATCGGGGTAGCGCACGGTAAGATGTCAAAAGAAGAGCTCGAGATCGTGATGGAAGATTTCTCCGCAGGCGAGATCGATGTGCTCGTGGCAACTACCATCATCGAGAGCGGTATCGACAACCCGCATACGAACACGCTCATCATCGAAGACGCGCAGCGCTTGGGTCTCGCGCAGATGTACCAGCTCAAAGGACGTGTCGGGCGCTCTTCCACGCAGGCATATGCTTACTTCCTGTTCCCCGATAACGTTCCTCTTACCGAAGAAGCGCGCGATCGCCTGACCGCGATCGACGAGAATGCCGATCTGGGAAGCGGCATGCGTATCGCTATGAAGGATCTTGAGATTCGTGGTGCAGGCAGCATCCTTGGCGCGGAGCAGAGCGGCAACATGTCGGCAGTGGGCTTCGATCTTTATGCGCAGATGCTCTCGCAGGCAGTGAATCTTACGCGTGAGGGGGAGAGCATATCCGACAACTATCTCCCAGAAGCGCTTTCCGACATCGTGATCAATGTGCCCGATCACACGTATATCCCTGAAGAATATGTGCCTGATGCTGATGAACGTGTGCTCTTCTACCGCAAACTGGCCAGCGCCGATACGATTGAATTCGTGGACGAGCTAGCGCGCGAGATCATGGAGAAGCATGGCGAAATGCCGCCAGCTACGGTTAACCAATTCCAGAAAGCGCGTTTGAAAGCGTTCGCGAACGAGCACAACATCGCGCAGATATCGGTGACGGGCGGCAAGCTCATCGTCGAGCCTATCACCATCTCGAAGAAGCAGGCATCCGCGCTCCGCAAGAAAGCAGGGCGTTACTTGGCGGACAAGAAGAAGCTCATCGTGCCGATGCGCGTGGTGGGAGAGAGCGAAGATGGAACCACGCTCACTGCGGTGCAGGAATTCCTATTGTCTTTCTTCTCGTCAGAGAAAGAGGAGTAGGTGGTTCGCCAGATAGCTTGTGCTTGGGAGGGGTCTTCCTTGTTGTTAAGCGAGCAGATCTGCCGCAATTCGTACTAGTCGCGTTCAAGAGAGTAAGAAGCGTCTGTTGCTTCGAGTGCTGCTTCGGGAGCCGCATCGGTAGCGGGGACTTCTTGGGGCGCGCTTGCATTTGAGGGCGCCTCGAGAGTGGTTGCGGTGAGCGTCCGGTGTCCAGCGAGCGGAACGGCTTTTTCGAAGTTCGGAAGCAGCTTGTTGCAGAGATTCACGACCACGCCTACGAACAGTGCCGAGAGGATGGTGCCTTCACGCACACCGAATAGACCACCCATCGCGATGAGCGAGATGATCACGCCGATAACGCCTTGGGACGTGTCGAACGCTACCTTGCATTTAGGGAATGCGATCTTGGTCACCTTCGAAACTGCCAGCACGATCCCTTCACCAGGAAGCGTGATGAGCGAGGCTTTCACCTGCAGGAAGATGCCAAAGCCTGTCATGAATACGCCCAGTATGGTGTAGAAGAGTTCAAAGCCGTAGTTCGGCATGGGGATGAGTTCGCAAAACGGAACGAAGAAATCGATCATCGCTGAGAAGACGAACACGAAAGCTATCTGCAAGAACTGGATCGGGTTGAAATCGCTGCGCAACAAGATTATCTGGATGAGTACGAACAGTACGTTCACTACAAAGGTCCACGTGCCGATGGTCCAGGCCGTGGTAAAGCTCAAGACTGCGGGGATGCACGAGATGGGTGAGGTGCCGAGCCCTGAAGCGCGAGTGAGTGCGACCGAAGCAGCAACCAGTGCAAGACCGAAGAACATGACCGCAAAACGCAAGATCATGTTCGGGGCGGAGCGATCGAAGAAGGTATGCCAGCGTTCGGTGAAGTTCATGCGACTCTTTTCTTGCGTATGCGTATAGGACTGATGTGCGGATGCAGTTCGATTTTACGCCCCTTCGGCGTACTTCGACAGGGTTTTCGTGCGAATGGAAAAGAGAACCACCTGCGGCAGTGAGGCGCGCAGGTGGTTTTGCGTTCGGGGCGCTATTCCAGGATGAAAGAACGAAGGTCTAGCTGCGATGCGCGGTGCAGACGAACTGCGCAACGTTGGTTCCCAGGTCGTCGGTGATGTCGACGGTGTAGAAACCTACGGTTCGGCCTGCCTTGTTCGCACTGCCCGTAGCGATGAGCTTCTCGCCCTTGGCGGGGGAGAAGAAGCGGATCGTGCAGTCGATAGCAACGGTAGGTTTGTTGTCCATGTTCGAGATGATGGCCATGGTGAAATCTGCCAGCGTGAACATCGCGCCACCCATGACGGTGCCGTTGGCGTTCAGGTGGTTTTCGGTGATGGGCATTTCGCAGATGGCGTGATTCGGTGCGGCCTCGATGATGCTGCACTGCGCTTGAGCTGCGAATTTATCCTGAGCGAAGTATGCGCGGATCTCTTCTAATGAATTGGTTTCATCGACCATGGTATCTCCTTTGGGATCGAAGGGTATAAGAAGGAGGCGATGCCTTGAGTTCGATTATAAACCTAGCTCTTGAATGGAGTCGGGAGGAGCGAAGCTGCTCGTTATTCGTCGGTGCTTTGATCGGAAAGGAAGATCGTAGCGTCGGTTTCGAAGAGATATGCTGCGCCCGTGGGGCAATAGAGCGCGCAATTGCCGCACGCGATGCAGAGCTGGGGATCGACCACGATCGCGCCTGCTTCATCCAGGGTACGTGCGCCGGCAGGGCAGTGCGAGAAGCACGGTTCGTAGCAGTGCTCGCAGAGGGCATCATCGACCGCTGCGAGATAGCGGGGGATGTTGGGTGCGATCTCGGGATGCTCTTCGACGGTGTTCGCCACGAGCGTAAGGCGTGGCCAGGGCTTACGCACTACAAGATCGGGCGTTGAAGGAACATGCTGGTGGTGATGAGCGTTTTGCGCGTGACCCTGTGCGCGCAGGTGGGCTTTCTGCTCGTGGAACTTGGCGAGCGTGTCGTTGTAGCGCTTGCGATGCTTGCCGCTTGTGATATCGGCTGCTTCGTTCACGAGCGAGGTGGCAACACCGCGTCGGTGGAATTCATCGGAGGTAGCCTCGAAGAAACGGCTCAAGATATCGGTCTTTTCGGGAAGGCGCTCGGCTTTGCCCATATGGATGCGGCTCCAGCGCTCACCCAGATTCACTGCATGCGTGAGCAGTGCTTTCGCCTCGGGACCTGCGGTGGGGCAATCGGTGCAGAGCGAGAAGTTGCAGTAGATCTGCAATTCAGGATTCGCTTCGAGGGCAGCCAGCCAGAATTCGGGCGCGACCGCGCCGATGCAGGGCAGGACCACGACGTTGGGGTGCACTTCGAAGTCTTCAGGGATCTGATCGTAGCAGGTGAAGAAGACCAGCTCGCCCTCGCCAGAGAGGCGGCGAACTTTGTCGAGCAGATCGTTCATCGTGATGCGTTCGGTAACGAAGGCATCGCAGATGCCACAACAGAGCCCGCAACGGGTGCAGAATTCCTCGCCTATGCGGGGGTGATCCTGTTCGTCGAAGAAGATCGCATCGTAGGGACAGACGAAGGCGCACCGTTCGCATGTGCTGCCAGCGAGGCGGGTGCAGAATCCTGGTAGGACGGAGATGGGAAAGCGCGGGTCTGCAGGTGGAGCAGGGGTCTCTTCGATTGCTTCGCAGGGAGCATCATTGGAGTCGTTGATCGTCTCTTCAACAGGAGCTTCGTCGTTCTGTTCGGTTGCGCTCATTGCTTCGGGCTGGGAGGAACCAGACGCCTCAGTGATATCTTCTGCAGTGCGTGCTTCGTTATCTGCGGAAGGCGCAGGAGTGCTTTGGGGCATGAAGGCTGCACCGGCTGCAAACGCTTCAAGAGCAGCAGGCGAGATCGGTATGCTCCTGTCTTCGCTCATGGCAGCCTTTCGTTTGGCTCATTAGGCTCGTGAGGCAACCTGCGCGACTAGGCGCCGAACACTTCGGCCAGCGTGTAGTCGATACGTGCGAGCACATCTTCGCGCTTCATGAGTTCGATGCTCTCGAACAGCGGCGGCGAAACCTGTGAACCAGTGACCGCAACACGGATGGGTTGGAAGACGAACTTCGCTTTCAAGTCGAGCTTCTCGGTGAGCTCGCGCACCGCATCTTGCAGCGGGTCGCACTGCCACGGGATCGATTCATCGGCCAGGATCGCGCGCGTTTCGCGCAGCACTTCATCGGCGCGTGCGCCTTCTTTGAGCAGGTTCTTCTTCACTGATTTCTCATCGAGCGTTACGCTTTGCCCATCGAAGATGAACGAGAGCTTCTCGATCGCATCGTTCAGATGCTTCGAGCGCTCTGCGACGAGCGGATAGAGCTTTTCGAACCAGGCGCGGTTGGCTTCGATATCTTCAGCGCTTGCAAGACCCGCTTCGATGAAGAAGGGAGCGACCTCATCCACCCAGGCAGCAGCACCCATGTTCTGGATATAGATGCCGTTCATCCAGTCGAGCTTCTCTTCGTCGAGGATCGCATCCTTGCGCGTCACGCGATCGAGTGAGAATTCGCGGCAGAGCGTATCGCGATCGATGATGGTCGTCTCGCCGTCGAGCGACCAGCCCAAAAGCGCGAGGAAATTGATGAGCGTATCGGGCAGATAGCCCATCTCCTTGTACTGCTCGACCGAGGTGGCGTTGCGACGTTTGGAAAGCTTGCGACCATCCGAGCCCAAGATCATGGGAAGATGGGCGAACACCGGAACATCGTAGCCAAGCGCTTCGTAGATGAGGATCTGGCGCGGGGTGTTCGAGAGGTGGTCGTCGCCACGGATAACGTGCGAGATGTTCATGAGTGCATCGTCGCAGACCACGGCGAAGTTATAGGTGGGCGTGCCATCGGAGCGCACCAGGATCATGTCGTCCATCACGTCTGCCGGGAAGCTCATGTGGCCATAGACCGCATCATCGAATTCGATCGGACCATGACCGAGCGGTACTTTCAGGCGCCAAACATGGGGCTCTCCTGCATCGATGCGCGCTTGTGCCTCTTCGGCAGAGAGGCTGCGGCAGGTGCGGTCGTAGCCAGAATAGCCGCCTTCGGTCGCTTCGGCGGTAGTACGTTTCTCGTCGAGCTGCTCCTTTGTGCAGAAGCACGGGTAGACCATGCCACGTTCTTTCAGGCGCTCGAGCGCATCTGCGTAGGTGTCGAAACGCTCGGTCTGAAGGTAAGGGCCATGGTCGCCGCCTACTTCGGGGCCTTCGTCCCAGTCGAGGCCGAGCCAGCGCATCGCGCGCAAGATGATCTGCTTGTTCTCTTCGGTGGAGCGCTCGGGGTCGGTGTCCTCGATGCGCAGGATGAAATCGCCATCGTTAGCACGTGCGAATGCCCAGTTATAAATGGCTGTGCGCGCGCCGCCGATGTGGAGCTCTCCGGTAGGAGAGGGAGCGAAACGGACGCGTACGGGTTTCTCAGAAGCAGTCATCGGTATCCTTTCAAGCTTTCAAAAGGTGAAGTGCCTGTATTCTACAACGCGCGTGCCTAGCGCTTCACGAAGCGCCCGATGAACGAGACGATCAGGCAGGCGAGTATGCTCACGGCGACCCAAACGATCCCCATGCCCATCCAGAAGCTTTCGGGGAAGAGCGTGATCAGCAGCGAATCGGCAGGGAATATCCAGCTGCCGCCGGTGAAGAAGAGCGTGTGGAGTTGACCGAACAGCGAATCGAAATCGACGAACGCCCAGATGCCAAGCGCAACGATGATCCCGATCACGGCAAGTGGGGTTGCGAACATGATCCAGCCGGCAAGCTTCCTTCGTCTACGCACGATGAGCAGGATGATCCCTACGGCAGCGAAGACCAGGCTCAAGATGATCATGATGCGCGAGGTAGCGAACACGGGGATGCAGTCTTCCAGATGATCCACCGCGCTTGCGGGTAGGGTGTAGATTGAGAGCAGGTTGCCGGCGCCGATGCCGCCAGCGTAGAGGTTCCCGGCCGCGTTTTGGCCGGTGTTGCCTGCGGCGAGCGTGCGCTCGATGTCGGGGAAATGCTCTTCGAGGGCGGTTCGTACGCACGCTTCGAGCTGCGGGCGCCCAGTATCGTCGATCGAGAAGGAACGCACCGCTTCCGCGAGATCTCTCATGGTGTCTTGCGGATAGGTCGCTTCGTTCCAGCCAGAGAAGTTATTGCCGAGCAACTGGGTGGTCTGCGGCATCATGCACACCACGAGCCCTGAGCCGAACAGGCCGAACGCCAACAGCACGGTCGTGAGAGCAGAAGCTACTATGTCGATCGCACGTTGCACCATAGCTCAAGCTCGATCACGCACGCGAATGGTGGCGGCGGTCATGCCGTGGTGCTCCTTGCTAATCTCAGGAAGCGGCCCGAGGCGCGAGAATACCCCTGTGAAGGTGCCATTGTAGAGGTAGAGTCCGCTGATGTTGTTGTAGAGCACCCCTTCGCGCTCGACCTCTTCAACGCTTGTGGCAAGCCCTTGTTCAACGAGCCATTCTAGGTCGGTGGCAGGAGGGATCGTCTTCGTGCGATAGGGCGTAACGTAGCGCTGCACGAGGAAGGGCGCACCAGCTGCCCCGTTCGCGAAACGGTCGATGAGCGCGTTCCATTCCTCTTCGCTGCATGCTTTGCCGGCATACACATCGGCCGCGCCATAGTTATCGGTGGGTTTGATGATCCAGTCGTCCTTGTTCGTGCGCACGGCAGCAAGGTCGCAGTCTTCATCGGTAAGGAAATAGGTGGCAGGAATCTGCTCTTCGATGAAGGCATTCTCCTCATCGCTCAAAAATGCCTTCGTGAGCGGGTGCTTGAGCGCTTCGAAGATCTGCTTGTCGTGCACGATATGACCCGAGAATGCCCCGATGAGCGCTACGGCTTGCGCACGCACCGCGCTGATGAGCTCCTGCGATTCATTCCAGTGCTCGAGCACGTCGTTCGTGACACAACGACGCCAGATCGCGTCGATCTGCTGACCGTTGCCATCGCGCAACACAGTGCCATCGAAAGACAGATCGCGCACGTCGGCGATGACGCATTCATAACCAGCTTGCTTAAAGTATTCGCTGAAGATGCGGAACTCATCGACCACACCCACATCCAAATAGTCGCAGATGGCAAAGCGCGGATGCGCTACCTTGTTCTTGAAGGTTTCGTAGATCGCGATGAATTCACTGACCCAACTTTTGAAGAGCTCGCACGACTCAAGTTGGTGGTGCGCGGCGAAGCGCGTGAAGGTTTCGCTGCCTTCGATGCTGTGAACGATCTCGCGATCCTCGTTGAGCCCTGCCGAACCATCGCCGTTGAGCTCGCAGAATGCGCTTTCGAGCGTGTCTTCGTTCAGGAAGATATCCGCGCGTGCGAAGGGGAGGATGGCATCGTAGCCGCGGGGGAGCAGGATGAGCTCCACCAGCCGCGGATCGTAATCGAAGACCATGCGATAGGATTCGTCGTTGCGATAGCGCTCGATCACCTTGCACAGGATGGTATGGATCGTTTCCGAGATGAAGCGAAAGCGCTCCCAGACTTCGTCGTTGTAGAGGCGGGGAATGAAGCTTGTGCCCACCACGCGATGATGGACGATCGCGCTTGACTGGTCCATGTAGGCGCGCGCCGATCGCTTGCCAGCCAGATCGCCATCAAGTGAGTTCATCGTATCGAAATACTCTTGAGTGAGCATCGCGTCGCTTATCATGAGTCGGCCTTTCTTCTTCGGTCGGCGAAGAACGATAGGTTCATCGGTAGAGCTTTTACTCGGTTCGCTGCAGAAAAACTATTTGTTCCCAAGCTGCTTTCAATAGTAGCGCAACCCTATTTCGACAGTTCTCAACAATCTGTTGAAAAAAACGCGCTTGAGCGGGGGCACGATGCCAGTGGCGTAAAACGCCGCTAGAAAAAACGAAGAAAATGGCATAATAACAAATTGTATTTTCGAGACATGACTCAGTCCTGCTTATAGATAACGAAATTTGAGGGGGATCTTTTATGGGCGCAACAGACGCAATGAAAAAAGCAGCGATCACTAAACTGATGAACTATCTTCTTGCAGACCCAGAGAAGAATATCAACAAGATCATGGATACGCTCGAGCCGCTTCTGCCAAAATCGCTCTTCCCGAGCCAGCGTGAGTCGATCCGTAACGCGATCGAGCAGAAGAACAACTGGTATCAGCTCATCATGAAGATCATGACCGATATCAACCCTGAGGTGCGCGATGACCTGCTGAAGACTTTCGTCATCGATGCGAACCTCCTTGCTTGGACCCAACAGGAGAAGAGCCGCAAGAAGTACGAATGCAACATTCCGTGGGCCATCCTGCTCGATCCGACCAGTGCTTGCAACTTGCACTGCACCGGTTGCTGGGCGGCAGATTATGGCAATGCGCTCAATCTCTCCTATGACGATATCGATTCGATCATCACGCAAGGTAAAGAGCTGGGCGTTCATATCTACATCTACACGGGCGGTGAGCCGCTGGTGCGCAAGAAGGATCTCATCAAGCTCTGCGAAGCTCATCCCGATTGTGCGTTCCTCTGCTTCACGAACGCAACGCTCATCGACGAAGAGTTCTGCCAGGAGATGATCCGCGTCAAGAATTTCGTTCCTGCTATCTCGGCGGAAGGCGATGAGGCTTCTACGGATTCGCGCCGTGGCGAAGGTACCTACCAGAAGGTCGATGAGGCCATGGACCTGCTTCGCTCGCATGGGCTGCCCTTCGGCGTTTCCATCTGCTACACCTCGGTGAATTCAGATAGCGTTACGAGCGAGGAATACATCGATTGGCTGATCGATAAGGGCGCGCTCTTCGCGTGGATCTTCACTTATATGCCGGTCGGCAAGGATTCTCCGACCGATCTCATGCCTACGCCTGAACAGCGCGAGAAGCTCTACCTCTTCAACGACAAGATGCGCCAGACAAAGCCGCTCTTCACGCTGGACTTCCAGCACGACGGCGAATATGTCGGTGGTTGCATCGCTGGCGGACGCCGCTATCTGCATATCAATGCTGCAGGCGATGTCGAGCCGTGCGTGTTCATCCACTATTCGAACGCGAACATCCACGACTCAACGCTGCTCGATTGCCTGCGTTCGCCCATCTTCATGGAGTACTACCACGAGCAGCCCTTCAACGATAACTACATGCGTCCCTGTCCGATGCTCGAGAATCCTGAATGCCTCGAGTACATGGTGGCTGAATCAGGCGCACATTCTACGGATCTGGTCGCGCAGGAAAGTGCTGAAGAGCTGTGTGCGAAGACCAAGCCTGCTGCTGAGGCATGGGCACCGGTCGCAGAGCGTCTTTGGACCGACAAGGAAGGTCCACGTGTCAAGAACCGCGAGCGCGACAACATCGGCATGGCGGAGACTGATATCGCGAAGTTCAAGAAGGACGGTCGCGTGATCCGTGGTGCGTGGGATCCCGAGCGCGATCCTCGTTCTGCTATCGCACAAAAGACCGAAACATCCAATTAAGAGAATAAGAGAACAGAAAGTACGATACTGATATGGCTAATTCCTCTTACATCTTCACGAGCGAATCGGTAACGGAAGGGCACCCCGACAAGATCTGCGATCAGATCTCGGACGCAGTTCTCGATGCCATCCTTGCTAAGGAGATCGAGCTTGCTGAACAGGGCTATATCTCTCCTTCTGGTGTACCCGCCGATCCGAGTGCGGTGCGTTGCGCCTGCGAGACCATGGCCACTACGGGCATGGTGCTCGTAACGGGCGAGATTCGCACGCAAGCCTATGTTGACGTGCCAGCCATCGTGCGCGAGGTGCTCGAAGACATCGGTTACAACCGCGCGAAGTATGGTTTCGATGCCACCACCTGTGGCGTGCTCAATGCGATCCACGATCAATCTGCTGATATCGCTCAGGGCGTCGATCAGTCCTTCGAAGCGCAGAAGGGCGAAGCTGAGGACAGCTATTCCGAGATCGGCGCGGGCGACCAGGGCATGATGTTCGGCTATGCCTGCAACGAAACCGCAGAGCTCATGCCGCTTCCGATCTATGCAGCGCATCGTCTTTCCGAGCGTCTTACCAAAGTGCGCAAAGAGGGCATCCTGCCTTACTTGCGTCCTGATGGCAAGACCCAGGTGAGCGTTCGCTATGAGAATGATAAGCCGGTAGGTATCGACAAGATCGTCGTTTCTACCCAGCACTCTGAGGATATCGATCCCGAACAGCTGCGCGAAGACATCATCGAGCAGGTCATCGCGCCGGTATTCGCTGATCTCGATCTTTCCTATGAAGGTGCCGAGATCTTCATCAACCCGACCGGTCGTTTCGTGATCGGTGGTCCTATGGGCGATGCGGGCCTTACTGGCCGTAAGATCATCGTTGACACCTATGGCGGCATGGGTCGTCATGGCGGCGGCGCGTTCTCGGGCAAGGACTGCACGAAGGTCGATCGTTCTGGCGCCTATGCAGCACGCTGGGTTGCGAAGAACGTGGTTGCAGCTGGCCTTGCCGATCGCTGCGAGGTTCAGATTGCTTATGCTATCGGTGTCGCGCGCCCCGTTTCGATCATGATCGAAACGTTCGGCACGAACCATGTTCCGCAAGAGGAGATCGAGGCGGCAGTCGAGAAGGTGTTCGACCTGCGTCCGGCAGCTATCATCGATGCGCTCGACCTGCGTCGTCCGATCTATCGTAAGACCGCAGCGTATGGCCACTTCGGTCGCGAACTTCCAGAATTCACTTGGGAACATACGAACAAGGTTGAAGATTTGAAGGCAGCTTGTCCGTCGCTTTCGTAAGCGTACGCGCCTGCGCTATACTAGCGCCATTATGACCTACGCTTCGGTGATCCTCGACATACCCACGCAAGCACTCGATAGTGCTTACACCTACGCATTATCAGCCGATCTCGCACACGCGCAGATCGGCTGTGCTGTTCTCGTGCCGTTTGGTAGCAGGAAAGCGATCGGTTATGTGGTGGGCTTGAGCGAAAAGGTGCCTGAGAATGTGAAGCGCTTGAAGTCCATCGAGGCGGTGCTCTCCGAATCCTATTTCGATGAAGCCGGTGCTGAACTTGCCTTCTATCTTTCCGAGCGCTATATTGCGCCGCTCTCATCGTGCGTGCGCTTGCTGCTGCCCCCAGGAGCAACTCCGAAGATGAAGCGCGTGGCAGGTGCGTGGGAGGTGCTCTATCCGAAGGTCCAACAAGTCGATGAGCGCTGGGCGTCGCGTTTGCCTGCAGCCGATGAGTATACGCCGCGCAAGTCTGCTGTGAAGCAGATCGCGATCCTTGAAGCGCTCAAGCAGGGCGACCTGAAGGTTGCAGATCTGAGTGCCGAATATGGTTCGGTCTCAGCGGTCATCAAAGCGCTTGAAGAGAAGGGCGTGATCGCTGTTGAAGAGCGCAGACGTGTGCGCGGCGCGGCAGAGATCAGTTCGGCCTTCACCAAGCGCATCCATGAGCGTCCTGTCTTGACGCCTGATCAAAGTGCTGCGCTTGAAGTGATCGGTGCGGCTCAGCAACGTGCCAATGGGGAAGTGGTAGTGCTCGATGGCGTTACGGGGTCGGGCAAGACCGAAGTGTTCCTCTGCGCGATCGAGGAAGAGCTGAAGGCGGGGCGCAATGCGATCGTGCTCGTGCCCGAGATCTCGCTCACGCCACAAACGGTCGCGCGCTTCCGTGGACGCTTCGGCGATACGGTGGCGGTGCTTCACTCACGCATGAGCCAAGGGGAGCGTTTCGACCAGTGGGATCTGATCCATTCAGGTGAGATCCGTGTGGTGGTGGGTGCGCGCAGCGCGCTCTTCGCTCCGCTTGCGAACGTGGGCATGATCATCATCGACGAAGAGCACGAAGGCAGCTATAAGCAGGATCAGGCGCCGCGTTATGTGACGCGCGATGTGGCAGAATGGCTCGTGCGCAGGAATGGCGCCACGCTCATCTTGGGTTCGGCCACGCCCTCGATCGAGGCGCTCCATCGGGCGAAGACCGACGATTCGTGGCATCAAGTGGTCATGGCCAGCCGCGCCAATGGCAAGCCGCTGCCCGAGATCCAGGTGGTCGATATGGCGCGCGAGTTCGGCGCGGGCAATCGCAAGATGTTCTCGAAGGCGCTCCAGAATGCGCTCGATGAAACGCTCGACAAAGGCGAGAAAGCGGTCTTGCTGCTCAACCAGCGTGGGTTCGCGCAGTTCTTGCTCTGCCGCGACTGCGGTTTCGTGCCTGAATGCGAATCCTGTTCAACATCGCTCACCTATCACGAAGAGGGCAGTCGGCTCGTTTGCCATCACTGCGGTTATGAGATCCCTGCTCCTGTTACCTGTCCCGATTGTGGTTCTCCTTATCTGAAGCGCTTTGGTGCGGGAACGCAACGCGTTGAAGCGGAGTTGCGCGTTTTCTTAGGAGAGCGTGCCTGCGAGGTCGTTCGCATGGACGCGGATACCACGGCGCACAAGGGTGACCATCAGCGTTTGCTCGAACAGTTCGCGAAGGCGGATGCGGCAGTGCTCTTAGGTACGCAGATGATCGCGAAGGGGCTCGACTTCGACGATGTTACGCTCGTGGGTGTTATCAATGCCGACACCATGCTCCATCTTCCCGATTTCCGCAGCTCTGAGCGCACCTTCGATCTGATCGAGCAGGTGGCCGGGCGCTCGGGTCGGGCCGATCTTCCTGGTAAGGTGATCGTGCAGACCTACAGTGCGCATGATGACGCTATCGCTGCAGCTGCGCGCTATGATCGTGAGAGATTCCTCGAGCAAGAGCTGAAACTGCGCCATGATCTTTCCTATCCGCCGTTCGTGCGTATGGCGAATGTACTCATCTGGGGAGAGCGCGAGTCTGAAGTGATTGGGGTTGCGCAGCAGCTCTTCTTCGACCTTATGAAGCTTAGTGAAGAGCGGGGCGCACAAGGGATACAGATCTTTCCGCCCACGCCGTGCGTGCTTTCGCGCCTCAAGAAGAACTTCCGCTATCACATCCTCATCAAAGCGCAGCCCACCGAAGACATCTCCGCTTTCTGCATCGATTACTTCCGCTCCCGCAAGCCTCACAAGACTGTGAACGTCTCGATCGACATCGACCCCGTGAGCGTACTCTAAGTACATGCAGCACGCCTAAGGGGTTATCAGTGGTATCTTGGCTCGATCAGCGCCGAGCGCGAGACACAAGGTTCCCCGTTACCCTGTTCGCGAATCTGCATTTTGCAGATTCGCTCATGCGTCACTACTTTTCTCGGGTTTTATTAATAATTAGAGTGTCGGAAAAGAGTCACCTCGTTGCCTCACCCTCTCCGCTGATCGAGCCAGCCAACCAGCTTGGCTAAGCGGTGAAGAGTGGGGTGGAGAAGTAGCGCTCGCCGGTATCGGGGAGGATGGTCACGACGGTCTTGCCAGGGCCGAGGTGTGTTGCAAGACGGCGTGCGATGGCAACGTTGGTGCCAGAGGAGATGCCGCACAAAATGCCTTCTTTGCGTGCGAGCTCACGGCTCGTTTCGAGAGCCTCTTCATCGGAGATGAGGCAAATATGGTCGTAGATGCCTTCGTCGAAGATGGCAGGAATGAGCCCGTCGCCGATGCCTTGCTGCAGGTGGGAGCCTATTTCGCCGCCTGAAAGAATAGCAGCATGCTCTGGTTCGGCGACCCAGATCTGAAGATCGGGATAGGCCTCGCGTAAAACGCGTCCCACCCCCGAGATGGTTCCGCCCGTGCCGAATCCAGCGCAGAATCCATCGATCGGCGTATCGATATCGCGCAAGATCTCTTGCGCCGTACCTGTTTCGTGCGCAACGAGATTATCGGCGTTCTCGAACTGCTGAGGGATGTAGACCCGCGGGTCGTTTTCGGCCATTTCGTTAGCGAGCGCGATGCAGCGCGCGATGCATTCGCCGATATCGCCTTCGTCGTGCACCATGATGACTTCCGCACCGTATTGTCGGACGAGCTCATGGCGTTCGTGCGAGACCGAATCGGGCATGATCAGCACCGCCTTGTAGCCCTTCACCGCACAGACGAGCGCGAGTCCAATGCCTTGGTTGCCACTGGTGGGCTCAACGATGATGGAATCAGGACCGATGATCCCCTGCGCTTCGGCTCCTTCGATCATCTGGAGCGCAGTGCGCGTCTTGATCGAACCGCCCACATTCAACCCTTCATACTTCACCACGATGCGCGCCTGGTCAGGCGTGGTCATATGGTTGAGCTCGATCAGCGGGGTATTGCCGAGCGCGTCTAAGATTGTGCGATAGACCATCATGATTCCTTATGCATGAAGGGGAGATTTCGTTCACACAATCATAGCCGATTTAGCTCTGTTCGACGGCTCGGAGGATAGCGAGCGCTTCAAATGTGCTGGGATTGGGCGAAAGATCGCATGGTCTGTTCGTGTGCGGTAACGCCTTTCCTGATAATGTTGAGCGCATGAGCGGATTTGGCTGCTATGCTGAATTCTTGTTTATCAATCAGTGCGGTAAGGGAATGCGTGATGGAGATTCTTGAACAGATCGATGCCTTCGTATGGGGGCCTGCGATGATCGTTCTTCTTTTGGGATCGCACATCTTCCTCACGTTCCGCACGCGTTTCATCCAGCGGAAGATTCCGCAAGCCATCAAGATGTCGCTGAAAAAGACCGAAGGTGAAGGAGATATTTCTCCCTTCGGGGCGCTTGCCACAGCGCTTGCGGCGACCATTGGCACCGGCTCGATCGTGGGCGTGGCTACGGCGATCTTGGCGGGTGGTCCTGGCGCGATCTTCTGGATGTGGCTTACGGGTGTGTTCGGCATCGCTACGAAGTATTCCGAGGTGTTCGTCGCGATCAAGTATCGCGTGAAGGATCACAATGGCAACATGCTGGGCGGCGCCATGTATGCCTGGCAGCGTGGGTTCACGAAGAATGGCAAGGTGCCTTGGTATGCGCGCGTGGGTGCGGTCGCATTCGCTCTCTTTGCGGCGATAGCAGCGATCGGCACGGGATCGGCAGTGCAGGCATCGGCGATGACGGGCATCATGACGTCGAGCGGTCTTCAGGTCGAGCCATGGATCATCGGCATCGTGATCGTTGTGTTGGTCGCGGCGGTCATCTTCGGTGGCGTGAAGATCATCTCTGATGTTTGTGAGCGCCTGGTGCCAGTCATGGCGATCGGCTACGCCCTTGGGTGCGTGATCATTCTGGCGTTGAACTGGGCGTATTTGTGGGATGCGCTCGTGCTCATCTTCGAATGCGCGTTCACGGCGAAGGCCGCCTTCGGTGGTGCAGTGGGCTCGGGCATCATGGTGGCGCTCCAGTTCGGGTGCGCGCGCGGGCTCTTCTCGAACGAGTCGGGTCTTGGTTCAGCACCGATCATCGCGGCGGCAGCGAAGACGAAGAATCCTGCTGAGCAGTCGCTCATCGCGATGACGGGAACGTTCTGGTCGACCGTGGTCATCTGCGCACTCACCGGCATTGTGCTCGTTTCGACGATGCTCGCGTATCCTGGCATTCAAGATGAGATCCTGAACAACCCGACCATCTTCTCGGGCGCTCAGCTTGCAAGCCTTGCCTTCGCGCAGATCCCTTATCTGGGCACGCCGCTCTTGGTGGTGGGCATGGTCGCGTTCTCGTACTCGACCATTCTGGGGTGGTCCTACTATGGCAGCCGCGCCATCACCTATCTGTTCGGCAAGCATGCGATCTTGCCCTATCAGATCCTCTATGTGGCGGCGGCGTTCTTGGGGGCGATCGGTATCGGCGATATGGTGTGGGTGATATCCGATATCGGCAATGCGCTCATGGCTATCCCGAACATCATCATGGTGCTGTTGCTCTCGGGGCTCATCGCGCGCGAAACGAAATACTACGTCTACGACGGCAACCTCGATGAAGAGGACAAGACGCCGATCCCCATCGTTGAGTCGAAGTAGCCCTTCTTTAATAGTACGCGCGGATACAAGAGCGAACGCGCGAAGAAAACCCTCCAGGGTTCGCGGTGCTATTTCAGGATGCGGGTGTATTTCAGCACGAGGAACACGATCGCGCAGAGGATGACCGCCATCAGAACGGGGTACCACCACAGTTCAGCGAGGGGCAGGCCCGCTACGTTCATGCCGTAGAAACTGAAGATGATCGTGGGCATCGCGAGAATGATGGTGATGCCGGTCAAGATACGCATGGTCGTGTTCAAATTGTTGTTGAGCACGTTCGAGAAGGCATCGGTGATCCCTTCAAGGATGTCGGTATAAATGTTGCACATCTCGCTTGCTTGCGCGATCTCGATCTTCACGTTATCGAGCAACTCATCTTCATCAGAGGTAATGTGAACCGTTTCTTTGAATTCAACATGCGAAACCGTTGCGCGCAATCCTTGGAGCGAGGTGGTGAAGTAGATCAGCGATTTCTCGAAATCGAGCATGACCAGCAGATCGGAATCGTTGATGCGCTTGCGCAGGAGCTTTTCATACTCGTGGATCTGGCGATTGATCACCCGCAGGCTATGAAGATAGACCTCGCAGATAAAAAGGAGCGTCTTTAGGAGGAACTGCTGGGGGTGCGCTGTGTCGATCGTGCTGCCCTTCTTCTTCGCGAATTCATCGAGGTACTCGTTGTGATGAAGGCTGAGCGTGAGCAAGTACTTCTCCTTGGGGATGAAGATGAACGAAATCGGTAGCGTATCGTACTGGGTGATCTTCTTGCCGTGCTGGCAGTCTTCGGAAACGACATACGGGCAGTCGACGATAACGAGCACCTGGTCATTATCAGGGTCGACATCTGCATGGGCCGATTCCTCTTCGTCGAAGGCTTTGCTCAGGAAGTTGGGAGAGATGTCCAGGCTCTGGCTGAGCCAGCCGAGCTCCTTTTCGGTGGGCTCGTAGACGTTGATCCAGCAGCCTGGTTCGGGTTTATCGATGGTTTCGAGCGCGCCATGGTTCGATCGGTAATAGGTGATCATGACAGCTCCTTGTCTTACGCCCAAGTTCGGTTGACCTGCTCATCGCGCAGGGCATTCTTGTAGTTGGTTCTCATGGTAGGGAAGTCTTCTGCGTTGTTGCAAGAGAACGTGAAATCTATACCGAAATGTTGAGTCCGCCCTTGATGGCGGCATTCAGCGTTTCATTGAAGCTTCTTCTTGCGAGCGGGCCAATCGGGCATGACGCGATCCATGAGCGCATGGAACCCTGGCCCGTGGTTCGGCTCGAGAAAGTGGCAGAGTTCGTGAACGACCACGTATTCCAAACACTCAGGCGGATAGAGTGCAAGACGGATGTTGAAGCAGATGCGTCCTGTTTCAGGTTGGCAACTGCCCCAGCGGCTCTTCATGTTGCGATAGGCGATCGTTTTCGGACGAACATCCAGAATAGCCGCCCACTGTTCGACCAGGGGAGGAACGCAAGCTTTCACGACCGCGCGCCACGCTTCGATCTCTTCTTTGCTCGCCGTTTCAGCACGTGCCGAAGGGGAGGCGGCGATGCGCGCTTGCTGCTGGCGGATCCAACCTACGCGTGCAGCAACAAAGGTGCGGAGTTTGGCTTCGGGAACATGATACGGAGCTGAGAGGCACACGTCTCCGCTCGGAGATTTCACCCGTAGGCGCACCGACTTCATGCGCTTTCGCGCGAGCTTCACCGGGATACCTTCGATATAGAGAACCTGTTCAGTCAAGTGAAGATGGCTGCTTGTTCGTTAAGCTTGGGGTGTGTCCTTGTGCGAGATGAGCAGCAGGATACCCGATATCAGATCGACGAAGATGAGCGTGCACACGCCGAACGCAACGGTGTTAGCGCGCGTACCCTTGTAGATGCCCCAGCTGATGACCGTCATCGGGATCATCCAAGCGAGCGGGATGATGAGCCACGCCCACCCCACGCAGGAGATGATGTTCAGGATGAAAGCGATCAGGCGCAGCACGCGGTCTTGGCTGGTCATGGGGTAGATCTGCTCAGAATCGAACACCTGATAGGAGGTGTCTGAGGTGACCGGTGCGGCAGGGGTAGGCTGTGCGGTATAGGCTGCAGCCTGTGCAACCTGTGGGTCTTCCGCAGGAGCTGCGGTGGGGATGGGGGTATAGTTATCGGTCCACTGGGTGCCGTCCCAATAGCGGAGGCGCGAGGTGTCGCCTTCAGGGTCTGGATACCAACCTGCAACTGCTGACATGATATATCGATCCTTTTCTTTCGAGGGAGTTCAAGGGCGCTCTACGAGCCCCTTTCGTATCTTACCTACTAGCATAGCGTATCCCTTGGCATAAAATGGCAGGGGTGACAAAAAGGTCATAGGGGCGTAACGATTCTTTCACTTCGCCCGGCAACGAGACAGGAATCTCTGCGTGGATGAACAAGCATACGAGAGGATCTCGCGTACGTTTCGCGAGAATAGCAACGCCCTGCTGTGGCTGCGCTTGGCAAATCGTGCGCTCACGCTTGCGGGGTATATCGCGTATCCGCTCCTGCTGGTGCTCGTTGCTCTTGCGGGGGATTGGGTAGCGTTCGCGCGCTTCGTTTTGGTGCCGGCTATCGGCTTCGTGGCGCTGAGCGTATTCCGTCGCTACTATGATGCTCCGCGTCCCTACGAGGTGCTCGCGATCGATCCGCTCATCGAAAAAGACACGATGGGGCATTCGTTTCCTAGCCGGCATACGTTCTCGCTCATGATGATCGCCTGTTCGTGGTGCGCTTGGAACGTGTGGGTGGGCATCGCGCTCGTGGTATGCAGCTGCGCGTTCGGCGTGATACGCGTGATCGGGGGCGTTCATTTTCCGCGCGATGTGGTCGCCGGTGCGCTCTTCGCGTTCCTTTGCGCCTTCGTTGGGTATGTCCTTATCCCTTGGTAAAAAAGTTCGAAGGTTTCAAAAATACCCCCTTTTGAGCGGGGGAGAACTTTTATATAATAGTTCGATGCGCTATAAAGCACACAGTTAGACTCAACGGTAACGAGAGGATCAAGTGTGGCTAAAACCTCTTCAAAAGCTAGTAAGAAAACTACTTTGGAAACAGAAGAAGTAGAATCTTCGAAGAAAGAGACTAAAAAAGCCAAAGCGCCTGCCAAGAAAGCAACAACGAAAAAGGCTGCCACGAAAAAGACGACGAGCAGCAAGAAGAAACAAGAAAAAGTTGCTAAAGAGCAGGTCGAAAGCAAGACAACTGAAGAAACCAAAAAGGCAGCTGCGCAAGTAGCGGCCGAAGAAATCCTCGAAGAGGAACTCGAAGAAGACTTGTTAGAAGACGATTCTATCGAGCCTGATCTTTCTAAACCAGACAAGACAACTGAAGATGATTCCGTCGAAGCGGATGCGAGCCTTTCAGACGACGAACTCCTCGAGGGCATTCCTCAAGAAGAGCTGAAGGCTGCCGCCGAGATCACGGTTCCTCGTGTCTCATCCAAGACCAAGACGGCGCGCACGCGCAAATACAATTCCGACAATTCTGTTGCTATGCTCACGGGCGATCCGGTGCGCATGTATCTCAAAGAGATCGGCAAGGTCTCGCTGCTCACGGCGGCCGAAGAGGTCGACCTCGCCATGAAGATCGAGGCAGGTGTCGAGGCTATGGCACAGCTCGATGCGTCGGAAGAAGAGGGCGGTGTGCCGCTCGAGCGTCGTGAACGCAGGCGCCTTTCCCGTATCGAGCAGGTAGGTCTGGATGCAAAGCAGCAGCTCATCGAAGCGAACTTGCGCTTGGTGGTCTCCATCGCAAAGCGTTATGTGGGTCGTGGCATGCTGTTTCTGGACCTTATCCAGGAAGGCAACCTCGGTCTGATCCGCGCGGTCGAGAAGTTCGACTACACGAAGGGCTTCAAGTTCTCCACGTATGCCACCTGGTGGATCCGCCAGGCCATCACCCGCGCTATTGCAGACCAGGCGCGCACCATCCGCATTCCCGTTCATATGGTCGAGACGATCAACAAGCTCGTGCGCATTCAGCGTCAGCTCCTGCAATCGCTCGGTCGCGAACCAACCCCCGAAGAGATCGCTGAAGAGATGGGCCTCACGCCCGAGCGCGTTCGTGAGATCCAGAAGATCTCGCAAGAGCCGGTCAGCCTTGAAACGCCTATCGGTGAAGAGGAAGACTCGCAGCTGGGTGACTTCATCGAGGACGATGCCGCGGTCGTTCCGCCCGATGCAGCAAGCTTCTCCATGCTCCAAGAGCAGCTCGCGAAAACGCTCGAGGGCTTGGCAGAGCGTGAGCGCAAGGTCATCACGCTGCGTTTCGGCCTTGAAGACGGTCATCCGCGCACGCTCGAAGAAGTGGGCCGTGAATTCGGCGTCACGCGTGAGCGCATCCGTCAGATCGAGAGCAAGACGCTCGCGAAACTGCGCCATCCTTCTCGCTCCCAGAAGCTCAAGGATTATCTGGAAGATTAATGGACGCCTCACTCGAGTTTTATGCGGTCTGCCCGGCTGGTTTCGAGCAGATCGTTTCTGAAGAACTGAAGAGCCAAGGTATCAAGCGCATTCGCCCCCTTAAAGGGGGCGTTGCCTTTTTCGGCACCATCGAAGATGCGCTGCGTTCTTGTTTGTGGTTGCGTAGCGCTTCGCGCGTGCTGCTCGTGCTCGCACGCATCGGTTGTGCGAGTGCTGATGAGCTCTACGAACAGACCCGCGCGATTCCCTGGCAGGAGCATATCGGTCCAGATGCTACGATCGCGGTCTCTGCGCACGGGACGAATCGGGAGCTGCGCAACACCCAGTTTTCCGCCATGCGCGTGAAGGATGCGATCTGCGACGAACTGCGTGCGCAAACCGGCACGCGCCCCGAGGTCTCTAAGCACCGCCCGGATGTGCAGATCAACGTGTCGATCCATGCGAAGAAGGCTACGATCGCGATAGATCTTGCAGGCGAGCCGCTCCACAAGCGCGGGTATCGCCAGGAGGGGGAGAACGTCCAAGCGCCGCTCAAGGAAGCCCTGGCGGCAGGGGTGCTGCTGATGAGCCCGTGGGCCCGAGTGGTCGAGGGCTTGAAGGCGCGCACGCTCGAGCCGCAGGATTGCGTTCTTATCGATCCGTTCTGTGGTGGTGGCACGCTCGTTATCGAAGGCGCCATGATGGCAGCCGATATGGCACCGGGTATCCTGCGCGATTATTGGGGTTTTTCGGGTTGGCGGCAGTTCGATCCTGAAGTGTTCGCGCGCCTGCTCGCTGAAGCGGATGCGCGTCTTGAAGCAGGCCTTGCCCGTATGCCACGCATCGTGGGAAGCGATATCGATCCGCGTGCTATCGAGATCGCTCGTGCTCAAGCAGGGCGGGTAGGCTTGGCGGGCTTCATCGATCTTGCGGTTGCGAATTGCGCGGATATGGAAGCGACGCTTGAGGGCTTCGGAGTAGCACAGGCCACGCAAGGTTGCGTGGTGGGAAACCCTCCCTATGGCGTGCGCTTGATGGCACGTGACCTGGATGTCTTCTACGGTGCGCTCCAAAAAGGCCTCGATGCGCTTCCCGACGCTTGGACGCTCACGGTCATCACGCCCGATATCCATTTCGATGATTATATTGGTGCCACACCCTTCACGGAAAGCGCCGTGTACAACGGTGCGCTCGAGACAACCGTGCGCACCTATCAGCTTGGTCAAGCAGAGCACAAGACGCTTTCGCTCGTTTCGCTTTCGGGTAGGGATGTGGTGGTGCCCGTGCTTTCCGATCATCCCGACCAATTCGCGGCACGCCTGCGCAAGAATGCGAAAGCGCGCAGGAAGTGGGCAGAGCAGAATCAGGTGTTGGCGTTTCGCCTCTACGATGCCGATCTTCCTGATTATGCGGTCGCGATCGATCTGTTCCTCGCAAGCGAGGAGGTACGCGCCACGCACATAGAGCGCGCCTTTGATGTGCCCTACCTGCTCATCTCGGAGTATCAAGCGCCAAAATCGATCGATCCGCATAAGGCATATCGACGCTTCGAAGATACGGTGCGCATTGCTGCAGCCGTGCTCGAGATACCACGCGATCAGGTGTTCACGCGCGTGCGCAAGCAAGCGAAGGGTGGCGGGCAATATGCGCGCGGTCGAACGCTTCCTAAGCCGGTGCTCACGCAGGAATCGGGGCTTACCTTCGAGCTCGATCTGGCAAGCTATCTCGATGTGGGATTGTTCCTCGATCACCGCATAACGCGTCGTTTCATCGCCACGCAGGCGAAGGACAAGGATGTGCTCAACCTCTTCGCGTACACGGGAAGCGCGAGCGTGTATGCCGCAGCTGGGGGAGCGAAGAGCGTGACCACGGTCGACCTTTCCCAGACGTATCTCGATTGGGCGAAGCGCAATATGGTGCGCAATGGCTTTACGGGGTCTGCGTATCGTTTCATCAAGGAAGACGTGCGCGCGTGGGTACGTGCGGAAAAGGATCCGCGCCAGGCGAAGGGCGGTCGCATTCGTCGCTACGACCTTATCTTCGTCGACCCGCCCACCTTCTCGAACTCCAAAGCGATGGGCAAGCTCACGTGGGATATCCAGCGCGATCACTTCTATCTCTTGCGTGATGTGTCGAAGCTCTTGCGCCCAGGTGGCATCATCATCTTTTCGGGGAATCTGCGCTCATTCAAGCTCGATGAAGCCGCGCTTGTCGAACAGGGGTTCACGGTACGTGATATCACCGCGAAGACCATCCCTGAAGACTTCGCGCGCAACCCTAAGATCCATTTCTGCTATGTCTTGCAAAAGACAGATGGGCTTGCGCACAAGAGTGCTTAACGTCGGGTCGCGTGTTAGGGGTCGGGTAATTCGACACATCTCACACACGATGAGTGATACCATGTTCCTACACGTTTTTCTGCGTTTGAACTGAATGAGGGGGATCTTTATGGTTGAACAGATCTGTGAAAAATGCGGTGCACGTTATTCTCTCTATGCACCAGCTTGTCCGAAGTGCGGCGCGCCTTCCACGCAGCCCGCTAAGAAGCCCGGTTGTCCTCAGGCACCCGCTCCTGCGCCGAAGCCCGCGAAGGCACCTGCTGCTGCGCCAAAGGAGGCTGCGGATAAGCAGCTCGCAACAGCTCAGGGCGAAAAGAGCGCCACTCAGGTACCTTCAACCATCACGGTCGAGAACGTTTCTGCTTGTCCGTGCCGCAAGCTTGTGGCCAATCCGCTCGCGCTCATCGGTATCGCAGCGGCGGTATTCGGTATCTTCAAGCTTCTGAAGAAGTAGTTAGACTATCAAATAGTTTGACAATCTAATTAAAGTTCCATAGAGTGAAAGACGGCGAGAGCATGCGCTCTTGTCGTCTTTTTGTTTTGCGAGAGGTTAATAGCTTTCGTGAAGCAAAGAGTATTGATCAAAATTAGACGTTCGTTCAACAGTAAGGATGAGTATGAGCTTTGCGATCGTGGTCGATTCAGTAGCAGACCTGAGCGAGGAGGAGTGCGCACGCTTCGGCATCACTTCGGTGCCACTGAGCGTCGAGGTAGGTGGAGAGACGTTCAAGGATCAAGCCGAGATCTCCTCCGAAGAGTTCTATGACAAGATGATCGCTTCTGATACGTTGCCGAAATCCTCGCAGCCTTCACCTTCCGAATTCATGGATATCTACAATGCGCTCGCTTCCGAAGGCGCTGATGAGATCATCGCGATCCATATTGCTGCGGTGCTTTCGGGAACGAGTGAATCATCCAATCTAGCTGCAAACCAGGTCGAGGTGCCGGTCGAGGTCATCGACTCGTTCAATGCCTGTTCGGGCCAAGGTCTGCTTGCCCTGCTCGCATGCGAGATGCGTGATGCGGGAGCAAGCGCGCAAGAGTGCGCACAAGCGATCAAGGATGCCCGCGCTCATACCCGCTTCTTCATCGCGTGTGGCACGCTCGACAATCTGCTCGCGGGTGGTCGCCTTTCTGCTGAAGAGGTCGACGCGGCAACGTTACTCGACATCAAACCGATGATGTCGTTCGACGAACGCGGCGTGCTCAAAGCGTTCGATAAGGCAAAGGGCATGAACGGCGTTATCAAGAAGTATGTCGAAAAGCTCAAAGAGATCACCGAAGATGAAGGCATCCAACGCGTGAGATTCTGCCATACTCGTAACGAAAAGGGTGTTGAGAAGCTCAAGCGCGCTCTTGAACAGGCGGGAATCGATTATATCGATTGCGGCACCTGTTCGTGTGGTGCAACCGTTTCGACGCATCTTGGCATGGGAGCGCTCGGCATGGGCGTGATTCCCGATTCACTCTTCCCTCATAAGGAATGATCACTATGGAAAACGCACTTACAAAAGACGATCTCAAAACGCTCGACGAGCTTCTCTCGAGCACGTTCAATTCGATCTTGCGCATCGAAGAGCGTTCGCTCAACAACCGCCTCACCGAAGGGCTCTCGATCGCAGAATTGCACACGATCTGCGCGGTTGGTTTGCATGAAGCAAATCCCATGAAGGTCATTGCGAACCGTTTGGGCATCACGCTTGCAACGCTCACGGTCATGATCAACAAGCTTGAGAAGCGCAGCTATGTGAAGCGCGAGCGGAGCGAAACAGACCGTCGGCAAGTGCTCGTTGCGCTTACCGCGAAGGGGCGCAAGGCCATGCGCGCCCACGATGCTTTTCACAAGAAGATGGTGGAAAGCGCTCTTGCCGATCTTACCCCGGAAGAAGAAGGGGTGTTCGTAAAAGCAGTCGGAAAGATCAAGGCATTCTTCGATGCCGAATCTGAGAAAGAAGAACAGAAAGGATAGTTCCATGGCAACTCTCGACACGATTCAAAAAGTACTCAACGAAAACCTCGACATCGAGCCGGAAACGGTCACTGTCGATGCGACGCTCGAAGGTCTCGGCATCGATTCGCTCGACATGGCTGAGCTCATCTGCAGCCTTGAAGAAGAACTCGACATCGATTTCGGCGAGCCAGAAGGCATCGAGACCATCGGCCAGCTGGTCACCTACATCGAAGAGCTCTAGGCGTACGGAACAGACTCCATGAAGACACGTGTAACCGAGCTGCTCGGCATCGAGCAGCCGATCATCCAAGGAGCTATGGCGTGGATCGCCGATGCGCGTCTGGCAGCAGCCGTGAGCAATGCGGGCGGCCTTGGCATCATCGCCTGTGGTTCTGCGCCGCTTTCCTGGGTGCGTGAGCAGGTCGAACTTGCGCGCACGCTCACCGATAAACCCTTCGGCGTGAACATCATGCTCATGAACCCTGAGGCGCCGCAGCTTGCGGAGCTCCTCGCCGAACTGCGCGTTCCTGTTATCACGACAGGCGCAGGCAACCCCGGCAACTACATCGATCGGTGGAAGGAAGCCGGTGCGAAAGTGGTGCCGGTCGTGGCTTCTTCGGCGCTTGCGAAGCGCATGGAACGCTGCGGAGCCGATGCGGTCATCGCAGAAGGATGTGAAGCAGGCGGTCACATCGGCGAACTTACCACCATGGCGCTCACGCCTGCCGTGTGCGATGCGGTTTCGATCCCGGTCATCGCAGCCGGCGGTGTGGCAGATGGGCGCGGCTTGGTGGCGGCGTTCGCACTCGGCGCTGAAGCGGTGCAGATCGGCACGCGCTTCCTCACTGCGCATGAATGCGGCATCCATGAGGCTTACAAGCAGAAGGTCCTGGCTGCGAAGGATTCCGACACGATCGTAACCGGGCGCGACAATGGTCACCCGGTGCGTCAGCTCAAGAACAAGTTCTCGCGGGGCATTCGCAAGATGGAAGCCGATACGCAGGTCTCGGCCGATGAGGTGGAAGCCGCGCTCGCGGGATCGCTGCATCGAGCGGTCGAGGGCGATGTCGATAACGGCTCGCTCATGTCGGGCCAGGTCGCATGCTTGATTGGCGATGAGAAATCCGCACAAGAGATCGTGGATGATCTCATGCGCGAGGCGCTTGCTTGGTCGAAAAGCGATCTCCAGGCGATGGCGGATGCTAACGCTGGGCGTGCTTGGAACAACTAGAGAAGAAGGCTCTATGACGGTTTGGATGTGTTCAGGTCAGGGCGCTCAAAGCGAAGGTATGGGCGCCGACCTTCTGGATATCCTCGAGGTGCGCGAAGTGTTCGAGCGTGCTTCCGAGGTGCTCGAGATCGATCTTGTGCACCTTGCAAAAGAAGGCAGCGCTGAAGAGGTGAACGATACGTTCAACGCGCAGGCGCTCACTATGGTGCTCACGGTGGCTATCGGCAAAGCCCTTATGGCGCAAGGCAAGAAGCCCGATGCGCTCATTGGCTTCTCGCTCGGCGAGATCAGCGCGCTTGCGCTTGCGGGCATCCTTTCGCTCGATGATGCGTTCAAGCTGCTCAAAGTTCGTGCGAGCGCGATGGCTGAGGCTTGTCAGCAGC